>Ga0334900_1000643_pt1 | contig 47810 bp, 36 predicted proteins | sample GraSluR3_MG_2_FD_207231 | JGI IMG/M metagenome (GOLD analysis project Ga0334900, IMG submission 207231) | Sludge microbial communities from methane-producing bioreactor in Wageningen University, Netherlands - Granular Sludge_31_08-R3 | ecosystem: Engineered > Bioreactor > Anaerobic >... | reverse complement strand
TGGGCGTGGGTCTCTTCCACAGACAGCAGGTTGCCTTCGGGACCGATAAAGGAGTCCAGGGACATGATTATCTCCTCCCGGATTGAATCGATGGGAGGATTGGTAACCTGTGCAAAGAGCTGCTTGAAATAGTCGTAGATAAGCCGGGAGCGAGAAGAGAGTACCGCCAGGGGTGAATCATTCCCCATTGATCCCAGGGGCTCTTTGTGGTCCTCCGCCATAGGCTTGAGGATCACCTGAAGATGCTCAATGGTGTAACCGAAGAGCTTAAGCCGTCGGGTAATATCCGCCGTATCGAGGCAGGGTTGCTTTTGGGGTGCGGGCAGTTCCGAAAGGGAGATCTTCTGGCTGTCCAGCCATTCCCGGTAGGGGTTCTTACCGCTTATTCTCGATTTTACCTCTTCGTCGTCGACGATACGGCCGGCTTCAAAATCGACGAGAAACATCCTTCCCGGCTCCAGACGCCCCTTCCGTACAACTGTCTCCGGAGGTACGGGAAGAACACCAACTTCGCTGGCCATGATGACCAGGTCGTCCCGGGTAACATAGTAACGGGAAGGCCTCAGACCATTGCGGTCAAGAACCGCTCCGATTACCCTTCCGTCGGTAAAGGAGATGGATGCGGGACCGTCCCAGGGTTCCATGATACAGGAGTTGTACTCGTAAAAAGCCTTTTTTCGATCCTCCATCTGACCATGGTTCTCCCAGGCCTCGGGAATCATCATCATGACCGACTCTTCCAGAGCGCGGCCGTCCAGGTAGAGCAGCTCCAGCACATTGTCGAAGGTACCGGAGTCCGAGAGGTCAGGCTCGATAACGGGAAAAGTCTCCTGAAGGACCGGACCGAAGCTTCGGCTCCGGAGGGTCCCCTCACGGGAGCGCATCTTGTTGATGTTTCCCCTCAGGGTATTGATCTCTCCGTTATGGCTCATATAGCGCAGGGGCTGCGCACGGTCCCAGCTGGGAAAGGTGTTGGTGGAGAATCGGGAGTGGACCATGGCCAGGTGGCTTCTGTAATCCGGGTCCCGCAGGTCCGGATAGTATTGGGGCAGCTGTTCGGGAGTGAGCATTCCCTTGTAGACCAGAATCTTTGTAGAGAGACTGCAGACGTAAAGGTAGTGGTCCGGATCGCAGTCTCCACCCCGCATCGAGTTTATCAGTTTTTTACGCAGTACATAGAGGTCCCTGTCAAAAGATTCCTGATCTGAGCCCTTCCTGCGGGCAATGAAAATCTGCTCCATCCAGGGTTCGCAGGCCAGAGCGCTGGGTCCAATCATGCTGTTGTCCCGGGGGACCTGTCTCCAGCCGATCAAAGAGTGGCCCAACTCTTCGCAGAGCTCCGAAGCCTTGCGGCGTATCTGCCGTCGAAGTTCCTCGTTATCGGGAAGGAAAACCATTCCCACCGCATAGGACCCCCGTTCAGGAAGTTTTGTACCCAGTTCCTCTTCGGCAACCCGTTCCAGGAATTCCCAGGGAACCGCCGTAAGAATACCGGCACCATCGCCTGTATTGACTTCGCTGCCTACGGCCCCTCGATGGGTCATGTTGATAAGAATTTCCTCGGCATTGCGGATAATCGAATGGCTGCGCTGTCCTTTCATGTGGGCCACAAAGCCGACACCGCAGTTTTCATGTTCAAACTCGGGACGATACAGGCCGATTGGCCCGGGTCTCTTCTTCAGATACATAGAACCTCCAGGAGAGTATGGCCTAGTTAAAGAAGCAATATTCATGCCATACCCGTCCCTTAGGGCTCAACGGATGAAATCAGAGTTTAACTGTAGTCAAAATTATTCAATAAATTTATATCATACAATATTTTATATAATCCGTTCCGTACAGTGGGATAACAGGGATTATTACACGGATAAAAGGCCCGGAGATCAGATTCCCCTGTTCCTACCTTTCCGTAGGCTCGACCGCGACAGGCACTACGAAAAAGTAGGAAGATCCTTTACATTTTATCAACAAAGGGAATGTTCAGAAGATACATACCGTTTTTCAACACACAGAGCACTGCCGACGCCAGCGAAAGCCTGCTTACGGCGGTCTCCTTTTCGCTGCTCGCCAGAATAGGCGTCTCGTGATAATACCGTGAAAAGGTCCTTGCAAGCTCGTACAGGTAGGAGGCAAGAAGAGAGGGGTTGTACTGGTCCGCCGAAGATGCGATTACTGCGGAAAAATCGGAGCAGAGTTTTATGAGTTCGCGCTCTTCCGGAGTGCTAAGCAGCTCGGGCTTGGCTTCAATACCGGCAAACTCATCCCGGCGCTCCTGGTATTTTCTCCGCATGGAAGATATCCGGGCACCCATGTACTGCAGATATGGGCCGGTATTTCCGTTGAACGAAAGAGATTCTTTGGGATTGAATATCATGTCCTTGTTGGGGGAGACCTGCAGGAGATAATAGTGCAAAGCAGCAAGGGCTACCTTGCGGGAGGTCTCCTGAACGGAATCGACCTCCCCTTCCCGTTCCTTCTCCCGTATTTCAGCCTCGGCCATGGAGGTCAATTCCCGGATCAGATCGTCCGCATCCACAACGGTCCCTTCCCGGGACTTCATTTTTCCTTCCGGCAGGTTCACCATACCGTAGGAGAGATGATAGAGATTTTTCGCCCAGTCGAAGCCAAGCTTCTTCAGCACATGAAAAAGCACCCGGAAGTGGTACTGCTGCTCGCTTCCCACCACGTAAACCAGGCGGGTAAAATGCCAGTCCCTCTGGCGCTGGATGGCGGTCCCGATATCCTGAGTCAGATAAAGGGAAGTTCCGTCGCTGCGAAGAAGAACCTTCTTGTCCAGTCCTATCTCCTCCAGATCGACCCAGATAGAGCCGTCCTCCTCACGGTAGAAGACCCCCGTCTCAAGGCCCTTCAGTATTTCGTCCTTCCCCAGGCTGTAGGTCCGGCTCTCGTAGTACACCTGGTCGAAACTGATTCCAGTATCCTCATAGGTCTCCGCGATCCCCTCGATGGCCCAGCGGTTCATCTGTTTCCAAAGCTTGTTAACCTCGGGATCATTTTTCTCCCAGGCAATCAGCATTGCCCTGGCCTCTTCCTCCGCCCGGGGGTTCTCCTTAGCCCACTGGTTGAATTTTACGTAGTAGTCCCCCACAAAGTGATCGCTTTTTTTACCTACAGATTCCGGAGTAGAGCCTTCACCAAACTCCCTGTAGGCCAGCATGGATTTGCATATATGAATACCCCGGTCGTTGATCAGGTTGACTTTGCGCACATCCGCGCCGGCAGCTTTGAGTATGCGTGAGATACTCTCCCCGATGGCATCATTCCTCAGGTGCCCCAGGTGCAGGGGCTTGTTGGTATTGGGGCAGGAAAACTCCACCATGACGGGAACCCCTTTCAGATGTTCACTGAACCCGTAATCCTCCGGCAGGTCCCGGGTAGCCGAAAGAAGCTCCGCTGCGATGTTTCCCACACCTATTACAACATTAACATAGGGGCCGGCGGTTCTGACTTCCCCGGAAAGGTCATCACGCTTTCGAAGTCCCTCAGCAAGCTCTTCCGCCAGGGACTGGGGAGATGTTCTGAACACCTTTGCAAATGGGAAAAGGGGAAAAGCAATGTCTCCCATTTCACTCTTTGGCGGTACTCCCGGAACTAGGTCCTTTTCTTCAAGCCCTGCGGGATCATTTCCTCTGCGGTCGGCAAGAGCGCGAAGCTCCTCAAAAGCCGCCTTTCTCCAGCTTTCCCGTACTGCCTCAATTCCTGTCATGAAAACCTCTTGAATCGGTGTGGAATGCTTAGAAATCTATTGAAAATAGCCAATAAGTGCAAGCATGGAGCTGAACCTTTCCGGACCCTGCCGGCGGAAGGAAGCAAACTCCATGTTACAGCAGGTGCAGGGATTGTAATGGAAGATAGATTTAATCCCCAGCTCTTCTGCTATTCCCAGATTTGCCTGCAGCAGAGAAAGATAAAAGCGCCCTTCCTTTTGCCGCACAGCCCTTTCGCCGAAGGAGGCCCTGAACAGATCGTAACGTTCCCGATCAACCTCGTAGCAGCAATCGGCTATAGAGGGGCCAAGAAAAACAATAATCTCCTCTGTTCGTTCCCGGGCAGAATACCGAAGGAGGGCTTCAGCAAGGATTCCCGTACCTTTCCAGCCTGAATGAAGCAGCATAATCTCTCCGCTTTTCCTGTGCCATATATAAATGGGCATGCAGTCGGCAACAGTTACCGAAAGGAATCCCGGTCCTCGGGGCATAATCAGTCCGTCCCCGGTCTTAAGGGGGGGATTCCGGCTTGTTTTGCCGGAAACAGGATTCACTATTTTTGTATGCTGCTGCAACTGGGAATGCACCTGCGCCTCTATTCCCAGTCGACCGTACAGGTGTTTTCTGCGCTCGGGTCCCCGGGGATCTTTCCAGCTCATGGAACCGGCCTTAATGGTACTCAGGAAAAGAAACGGAAGATTCCCGTCATTAAAGGGAAGCCGGAATTCAATGTGATCGTCCTTCCTGAGGATCGAGGAATCAGGAAGACCGGGCATAATTCTCTTCCAGGCTTATCATCTCCGCAAGAACCCGGCGGCCTTCGGACACAGTATGAGAGACGGATGCAAGTTCTTTCAGGAAGGCCTCGTTATTACGGCCGCCGATATACCCAAGGTTCGACAGGGTATCGAAACGCCCACCTTTTTCACCATGAAGGATTCCCTCCAGTACTGATGACAAAAGGGATATGTGTTCGAGTCCGGTGTTCAGAATGCGCCTGGCCCGCTTGTCCGCATCTGCGGCTACTTTGGCCGCTTTTTTCTGCCGCAGACTTTTGGACGGGACATCGGAAGCTATGGAAACGAGCAGCCTGCCCCCTTCGCCGGAGGGGGCAAGATAATCACTAGGTTCGGATATGTTTTCAGCCAGCAGATGAAGTCCATTATAGGCTTCGGAATAGTCCTCGCTGTTCTGAGGTTTGTAGAATTCTCCGTCAATCAGGAGCTGCTTGAGCACCATATTAATTTTTAACGAAAACAGGTGATCCAGAAAATGGGACAGAAAGGCAATCGAGCCTTCATGAACAAAGTTCACGGGTACGGGCAACACACCCTCCTGATAATACGGCAGAAAAGTGAGTTTCTGCCTGCCAACCAGCAGTTTCGCCTGATCCACAGTGCTTTCATATTCTCGTGAGAGCAGATAGCGGCGGGCATCACTTTTAAGCTTCTGTTTCCAGAAGGAACGAAAAAGACTGAGCCACTCCTCACCGGCGGACACAGGTTTCAGAAAAACATTGGCCTTTCCCGAGGCAAGACGAAGAATATCGTAAAGAGGAACGGAGCGATAGAAATTCCGTATTCCCCTTAAGCCTTCGCTTGCCTGGGCTATCTCTTTTTTCAGGTCTTCCAGAACAGTACCGGGATCGGCATCCTCCTGGTCGGGACGGGTTACTATAAAGAGGGATTCAATAAGACCCGGCGAAGCGGAACAGTTCATGCTGTGGAATATTCGCATTAAGTGACTCAGGGATTCACGGATCTCCGCAGCGGGACATCCTTCGTCCAGTCCGGCGGCGGCATATTTATTCTTTATCTTCTCATAGGGAAAATATACAAGCTCACTGAGAATCTCCAGACACCTGGAATCCTGACTGAGTTTTGCCTTTTCCTCGGGGGTCAATTCAAAAAGAATATCCTCGAACTGATTATAGAGCAGTTTTGCCAGTGCCTTTTCTTCGTCGTTTTCCAGATCGTCGGAGAACTTTTCCGGGACACAGGTGTCCCGGATACGCTGATCAACGTGAGGAAGGTCCTGGTTGACAATGAGGGCAAAGAGTTCTTCCTTCTTCTGGACTGTAAGCCGTGAGAGGGGCAGCATGAAAACCTGCACTGCCTTGCGCAGCTTTTTTATTTCTTCAAGAAACGCAGCACTCAGGATGCCCCGGGAATAATCGTAGAGTCCCGGAAAAGCAGAATCTATCTCTCGGTAAATCCGGCGCATTACCGTATCTTCAATTACCTCGATCCTGGTAAGAGGAGTAAAAAGGGTTCTAAAAAAGACGATGATTTTCTGAAAAAATGTGAAGGCGCTGTATTCGCTCTCGAGATTTATCGTCTGGGGTTCATCTTCCAGGGCATGTACCGGCTCTGCTTCACCTTCGAGCATCTTTGTAAGACGGACAAGCATGGCCTGACGCTCTTCCCGGGATAATTCACGAACAAGTCGATCGAAGCCGGAAGTACCCTGCTCTGCACGCATGGGTGTATTCTAGGTTATCTGGCAGAACTGGTCAAGTTCCGTATTTTTCGCCTTTTTTTAACATTTTCCTTGACAACAGCCTGGCAATAGGGTATTTCATTAGCAATGCGTTCTAACATTACAAGCCTTATTATTATTCTCCCCATTATTCTGATTATCAGCCCGCAATCGCGGGGAGAATATGCCTAGGGCTTTTTAGCAGCCGATAACAGGCCGTTCTTCCTGCGGGAAGAGCGGCCTTTTTTTTTATAGGACCCCTGCATGGGGTTTTCTCATACGAAAAAAAGGAGAAGTACTTGAAAGGTACGGAAGTTATTGTTGAAGCATTGAAAAAGGAAAAGGTCGAGCTTGTCTTCGGGTATCCTGGAGGAGCAGTGATCCCTCTCTTTGATCAGTTGTACGAGGAAACCTCGATCCGGGTAGTTCTGACCCGTCACGAGCAGGCAGCAGTTCATGCCGCCGATGGTTACGCACGGTCCACCGGTAAACCCGGTGTCTGTATTGTAACCAGCGGTCCCGGAGCGACAAACACGGTTACAGGCCTGGCCACGGCGAATTTTGACAGCGTTCCCCTTGTCTGTATTTCCGGTCAGGTACCGCGACAGATGATAGGGAACGACGCCTTTCAGGAGGCCGATACCGTGGGTATTACCAGGCCCGTAACCAAGCATAATTATCTAGTGACGGATGTCGACAGACTGGGAAGAATTGTCAGGGAAGGCTTCTTTATTGCCTCCTCCGGACGTCCCGGTCCTGTTGTTATCGATATCCCCAAAGACATCATGACCTCGGATACGCGCAAAGCAATTCCGGAAACCGTGCATATCCGGGGCTATAACCCGGTGACCAGCGGACACACTGTTCAGATCAAGCGTGCAGCAACTGCGATTAATAAAGCCCGCAGACCGCTTATTTTCGTCGGAGGCGGCGTTCACATTGCCAATGCCGCTGGAGAGCTGATGGAACTCCTCAGAAAAATCGGGGTTCCGGTGGTTACCAGCCTTATGGGAATCGGAGCTGTTCCCGCGGACAATCCCCTGAATTTGGGGATGATCGGTATGCACGGCAGTTATGCCGCGAACATGGCTGTCCAGAAAGCGGACCTTCTGGTTGGAATCGGCGTACGTTTCGATGACCGTGCGACGGGAGATCTTTCCCGCTTTGCACCGGAGGCGCAGATTATCCACATCGACATTGATCCTGCGGCGATAGCCCGGAACGTCCCGGTATCAATACCCATTGTCGGGGATGCAAGGAAGACCCTGACTGACCTTTTACCCCTGGTTGAGCGACGCCCGCCGGAGGAGTGGCTTTCTGAAGTTCGGGCGTATGCGGATTACTATCGCTCAATGGAAGAGAAAAACGCCGAATCCTCCGGGGATCTGACGGCCCGGCATATAATCGAAGTCCTGGGAACAAATTTTCCCGAAGCCATCGTAAGTACCGAAGTCGGACAGAACCAGATGTGGGCCGCCCAGTTCTTTCCTTTTTCCAAAAGCAGAAGCTGGCTTAGCTCCGGAGGACTGGGTACCATGGGATACGGTTTTCCGGCAGCAATCGGCGCTCAGGCAGGAAACCCCGACAAGAGGGTCCTCGTCATTGCAGGTGACGGATCTATCCAGATGAATATCCAGGAGCTTGCCACCGCGGTACTGGACAGGTTTCCCGTTATCATTGCGATTTTGAATAACGGATACCTGGGAATGGTACGGCAATGGCAGGAGCTGTTTTACGACCGGCGCTATGCAAAAACCTGTCTTGAAGCCAGTGTGGATTGCTCCCCCGACTGCTCCGACCCGAAGGCTTCCGGGGCAGGCTGCCCTCCCTACGTACCGGACTTCGTCGCTCTGGCCAAGGCTTACGGGGCGCTGGGATTACGAGCCTCCACACCCGGAGAGGCCATAAAGGCCGTAGAAACTGCTGTCACCACGAAGGACCGGCCGGTAATCATCGATTTTATCATCCCCAGAGAGGAGAACGTCTGGCCCATGGTAGCCCCCGGTGCCGCATTACATGAAATGCTGGGAAAAGGAGGCCCTCTGTGAAGCATACAATATCGCTGCTGGTGGAAAACCACGAAGGAGTGTTGTCGAGAATAGCCGGTCTGTTTTCCGGGCGGGGCTACAACCTTGAGAGTTTTACCGCAGGCCCTTCGGTGGATCCCAGCATGTCCCGCATTACCCTTGTCTGCGGCGGAGACGACCAGATTATCGATCAGATAAAAAAGCAGTTGAACAGACTCATCGACATTATCAAGGTTGTTGACCTGACAGAAAACCCCACCGTAGACAGAGAACTTGCCCTGGTACGGGTAAAAGCGAAAAGCGGTGCCCGGGGTGAGATTTTTCAGATTGCGGATATCTTCCGCGCCAAGGTTATGGATGTGGCCAGCGAGTCCATCATGCTTGAATTGACCGGTTCCTCGGATAAAATTGACGACTTTATCGCTCTTTTAGGCGACTTTTCAATCCTCGAGTTTGCCCGCAGCGGAATCGTATCCATGGCCAGAGGTAAAAAGGAACAACGCGGCACTTCAGCCGCTAAACAATAACCGACTTTTTCAGGAGAATCAGAATGAGCAAGATTACAGTGTACGATACAACCCTTCGTGACGGTATGCAAGGTATCGAGGTGAGTTTCACCCTTCCGGACAAACTGGCCATAGCCCATGCCCTGGATGATATCGGGGTTGACTATATTGAAGGAGGCTTTCCACTTTCCAACGAGAAGGAAGAGGCCTTTTTCAACCAGGTAAAGAAGGAGAAATTTTCCCACGCGAAAATTGTCGCCTTTGGTTCAACCCGCCACGCCGGGAAAAAAGCCGCCGAGGATGCTCATATTCAGGCCCTGCTCAATGCAGAAACAGAGACTGTTGTGGTGGTGGGTAAAACCTGGAAGGCCCACGTGGAAAAGGTCCTCCGGACCGATACCGAGGAGAACCTCGAAATGATCCGGGACTCCATAGCCTACCTTAAATCCAGGGGCAGGGAGGTCTTCTTTGACCTGGAGCATTTCTTTGACGGTTACAAGAATGATCCCGACTACGCGCTGCAGGTTCTGAAGGCCGGTTCCGAAGCCGGAGCGGACTGCCTTGTCATGTGTGATACAAACGGCGGGGTGCTTCCCCATGAAGTGGAACAGTTCATCAGGGAGATCCCCCAGGACGAGCTTGCCCCCCTGGGGGTGCATTTTCACGATGACTCCGGCGTTGCCACCGCAAACAGCCTGACTGGAATCCGCTCCGGAGCGATCCATATTCAGGGAACAATTAACGGATGGGGAGAACGCTGCGGGAACGCAAACCTCTGTGTAGTGGTGCCGAACCTGGCGCTCAAATGCGGGTACGAGGTGAGCATGGGTCACAACCTGGAACACCTGACCTCGCTGTCCCGTTTTGTTGCGGAAAAGGCCAATATTATCCCGGAAAAACGTCAGCCCTATGTGGGAATCGCGGCCTTCAGCCATAAGGCAGGCCAGCATGCCGACGTCATAGCCAAGGCCCCTGAGCTCATGGAGCACATCGACGGGGCAAAGGTTGGAAACGAACGGAGGATACTCCTGTCGGAACTGGCGGGGAAATCCTCGGTCCTTCCCAAGCTGAAGAAATACGGAAAGTTCGACAGGAACTCGAAGGAGGTCCTCTCCATAACGAAACTGCTGAAAGAGAAGGAAAACCTGGGCTACGAGTATGAAGCCGCTGAAGCATCCTTCGACCTGCTTGTCCGCAAGCACCTGGACCGCTATCGGCCGATGCTCGAACTGGACAACTACCACCTGGAGAGCTACAAAACCGGGGATACCCCCTCAAAAACGGTGGGCAGAGTATTCATGCGCATCGACAGGCGGCAGGTTATGGGGGCCGGTGTCGGAATCGGACCGGTGGAAACACTGGACGCCGCCCTCAGGGACGCCCTGCTCCCCTTCTACCCCTTCATCGAAAAGATCAGCCTTATCGACTACAAGGTACGCGTACTGAATCCCCAGGAAGCTGCTGCTTCGAAGGTCCGGGTATTCATTACATCCACGGATCACAAGGAGAACAGCTGGGATACTGTGGGGGTTTCCGAGAACATCGTAGAGGCCTCATGGGAGGCCATCGTCGAGAGTTTTGAGTATTATTATAATACGTATATGACTTGAAGCTAATATCGATATTAAAGCAGCTGAAGGGAGTGTCTGCAATAAGTGGACACTCCCTGTCCTGACATATCAGAAGGTCGAAGGTACGATATGGTAATGACCGGTCCGTGAATCGAACTGTCTTTTCAGTATCATTTTATCAATGCTTGCTATTCCGACTTCAAGTCGATTCAAGGCAAGGTTATTACCCTTTTCAATATGCCCCCCGAAAATAGTTCCAGTTCGCCCTTCAATAAAGGTAATATGCAGATGAACACTATATTTCTGTGTCTCGTCCAGAATTACCGATCCCTGCCCCCCCAGAACCTGAATTGGACCTTCTATGGTCCGGGGAGACGTAATGCCCCCCCCGGTCGGATACTTAGGGTCAACTGCGATACTCTCAAAATAAACACACTGAAGGCTTCCGATACAGTGAACGATCAAGCCGGATTCTATTGAATGTTTCTCACAGGCTGCAATTATGGATCCTATAAGATCCGAACCCGGGGAAATATCAATATAAATAATTTTATCCAGATACCCAGAGCCGCTAACGATATCCACACCATGCATTCCTGAACCTCCACAATAGTTACAACTCTTTCTTCTTCAGATTCTGCACCCAGTCGAGTTGTTCCTTTTCTGAGTTGTCAACTAGAGTCAGAATAATATCCTTCAAGCCTTCGGCATCACGGTTTTCTATAAAACGTATCATCTTTACGTGTCCTTCAATTGAATTATGGCTCCAGACATCACCCCAATAATGATCAATCAGTACCAATCCCCTTGCCTGCCGGGAACGCAACCATAAACTTTCGATGAACTCAAGCATTATTTCATTATCCGCGTAGGTAAAAAGGTTTTTGTGGAATTCCCAATCAATGCGGATAAAATCAAGGTAATCGCCACGATCCTTTAGTGTCTCCTGCTCCGCGATAATGGAACGCAAAATTTGAATCCCCTCATCGTCCATATTCCGACAGGCTTCGACTGCTGCATATGGTTCCAGGAGCCTTCTCATGGCAGCAATATTGCGGATATCCTTGTCGTCCACAGGACGCACTATCATGCCACCCAACGGAACATCGACCGCCAGACCCCGGTTTCTCAGCTCCTGTAGAGCATCACGGATTGCGACTCTGGACACACCAAATCGCTCTGACAATTCCGTCTGAACCAGACGTTGGCCAGGAATGAGATCACCAGTATAGATCATGACTTGAAGCCGTTCGGCAACCAGTTGTCGAATACTCTTTATTCCGGATAAATCAATTACATCTTTATTCTTTGCCATATCTCCTCGATAATCTCATTAAAAACAAAGTCCACATTATCTCTTTACTTGAGTATATAGCTTTTTCAATTGTTTTTTAAGATAATTTATGAGGTTGAACTGATTTAGGATGGTAAATACACAGGCAAGAAAAAATATGACGCTTATGGGCCGATTTACAAGAGACAAAAGATTACCGTCATTTATATACAAAGCCCTGCGAAAAAACGCGTCGGCCAGGTTACCAAGAATAAGCCCGAGAATTAACGGAGCCGCAGAGTATCCCATTTTATCAAAAAGATATCCGATTAGACCAAAAAACAGGACCAAAACCAGATGAAACGAATTGTTATTGTACGCAAAAACACCAACAACACACAGAACGGCGATGACAGGCATTAGAATTTTCTGAGAAACCCGGAGCACTGCAACCATAAAACGTGTCATCATGAGTCCGACTATAAACAGAAATATTGTACCCCACAGAATAATGCCTCCCAATTCAGGAATTATTTCAGGATGCTCAATACTCAATAAAGGTCCAACCTTTATTCCGTGCAGCATGAGGGCAGCAAGCAGCATAGCAGCCGGAGGGCTTCCGGGAATTCCCAGACTTATAAGCGGAATAACAGCGCCTCCGATAGCAGCATTATTTGCCGTTTCAGGGGCCATAACACCTTCATAAACACCTTTACCGAACTTCGATCTTTCGGGGGAATGTTTTTTTGCATCATCATATGCCACCCAGGCGGCAATATTTTCACCAACACCCGGTATTGCTCCGATACCGACTCCGATGCATCCCCAACGCAGGATGTTCAGAAAATTCTTTCGTATGAGCTTCCAAATATGCAACCTGCTCTCCGCATCATCCTTTTCCACAATCCTGACTGTATCATCACGTTTCATAGTCTTCACAATCTGCGGAATACCAAAGAAAGCAATTGTCATGGGAACAAATGGGATTCCGGTAATCAGATTGGGGTTGCCAAAGGTCAGACGTTCCCAGCCTTGAATATCGTCAAGACCAACCATAGCCATCAGAATCCCGATAAAACCTGCAATCCATCCTTTTACCTTCACATCGCTGTTACTGACGGAACCGCAGATAAGGATACCGAAAAGGGCAAGCCAGAAAAACTCAGGTGATGTAAACTGAAGCGCGATTTTGGTCATGATAGGGGTGAAAAAGATGAATATCAGCATTCCGAAAAGGGTTCCGATCAACGATGAAACTCGTGCCAGAATATTAGCATTTCTGGTCTCACCACGCATGGCAAGCGGATGGCCGTCAAGACATGTTGCAGCTGCCGATCCAGTACCTGGAATGTTTATAAGTATCGCGGAGACTGATCCCCCGTAAATTGCGCCAATGTAGACACCGAAAAGAATAACAAGCGCTTTGTCCAAGGTAAAACCGTAAGTAATTCCAGTAAAGAGTGCGATTCCTATGGTCGCGGACAGTCCCGGGAGTACACCGAACATCAATCCAACAAATACAGATCCAAACATGAGAAGAAGATTCATAGGATCTAATAAAAACTGCCATGAAAAAGTCATGAAATCAGTAATCGTTGACAGAAAACTGATAGAATATCCCATTGTTAACTCCTATTTTTGCCTCATGGAAGAGGGACTCCGATCAGGTAGCGGAAAATATAATAGACCAGACCAGCTGTCAGTATACTGATTGCAAGTGACGCCTTGTGACCTGCAGCTTTAAAGCTTCGCAGCGTCACGTATAAAAAGACAAATGTACTTAGCCAAAAGGGTACTCGAATTCTTGTAAACGGTATACGATCAAAAAAAACAACCATATAGAGTCCGAGATATGAAAAAATTAACAGTGTTTTGTCAAACTGGTCTTCCTTGAGACGTTTTACCAGTCGCCCGGGAAGAAGCCATGTGAGGGTAGCTCCTCTCTTTCTGGAAACAAGCATCAGATAGATACCCATTACCAGAAGTCCGATACTAATAAACATGATTGCGAATCCGGGAGCCGTATAATAACTTGCACCCATAAGCTGCATCGCCCGGAATGAAATAAGATTTGCGTATACTATTAGAGCAAGACTACCGAGTATGAGTATCCAGCTAAAGAGATAATCACGTTCACGACTTTTCCTTGTCTCGGTTTTTTCTATCTCCTTTCCGGATACCTCAAAATTTGATTCCATCCATCTCCTCGCTTTTGTTCAATATCTCCGGTCGATATTGCTATAATATCGACCGGAATGATAAAACCATATAAACCCGACGGACAGTTTTATGGTCGCTGAATTCCTGCGGATTCGGGTGATACCTTTGCCAGGCCAAGATCATTAGCTATCCACCATGAAACCTGCTGCATATTATTAGCGAGGGTTGCCGCTTTCTCACCGGAAAGTCCTATAATGCGGGCGTTTTGTTTTTCCGCGAATTCCTTGGTGCTGGGATCATTGACAGCTTTTAAAAAAGCAGCTTCAAAAATCTTTACCCTTTCTTCAGGAGTATCTATGGGAAGCATAAACCCTAACCACTGAAACATATTTTCATACCCGAAAGCGGTTTTAGGATAAACCTTCGAACCCGCCCTAACCTCACCGAAGCCATCAAAGTTCATTGAAACGGCTTCTGTCATGATCAAGGGACGCATAAGACCGCCGCGCACATACTCAGCGACCTCACCCGCAGAAGCACTCAAAGCATCCACTTCTTTACTTAACAGGGCTGTCAACGCAGGTCCGGAACCGTTATAGGGGACATGTTTAAACCTTACTCCCGCACCCTCTTCCAACTGTACTGCTTTTATATTCCAGAGTTTCCCAGTTCCAGAGTTACTGATTTTTACGCTTTCCGGATTGGCTTTTGCAGCCGCCACAAGATCTTCCACTGTTTTATAGGGTGAGTCGGCGGGTACTGCAATGACTCCTGGAGAACCACCGCCAATGAAAAAGTGCCAATTCTCCGCTGTGGGGGCAACACCGTTCGAACCAAAAAACATAGCTGTTTCTGAGGCACCCAAAACTGTATAACCGTCATGATCGGAATTCCAGACCTTCTGGCCGCCATTTCCCCCATTCGCCCCGGGCAGATTGTTCATCAACAGTTTAACGCCCAGTTCAGGCTCCATAAGTTTTGCCAAATGCCTGGTCCAGGCATCTGTGCCGCCTCCCTGGCTTGAAAAAATGTAAACAAAGATATCCCGTTGCGGATAGTTGACTCTGGTGGCTTCTTTAGCGCCTTCCGTCCAGACGACTCCAGTGATGAACAACACTGCAAGTGCCACAATAACGATTCTCTTCATATCCTTCTCCTTATAGAAAATATTTTCATCCTCAAAGAGGATTTTTCACTTTGAATAGGACTATCGATATACCGTTGAAAATAGATATTCTAAGGATTTATTTGGATTCCTCTTATCCATCAGTGCATCAATCTCTTTTTCATTTATTCGCGCGCTCATCTCCTCAAGTTTTCGTGTAAGAGTAACTACGCTTGTAAAATGCTCAACAGGATCTATTTCCTTTGAAACGACATCGAACGCATACCAGTCATTTGTATACCCGATCTTTTTCAAATAATAAAAAAACTCAATAAACTCATTTACATGAAAAGCTCCCGGAAGCATGTCCCAGTCCCAGTTTCGGTCATTGTCGTTAAGATGTACGTAGAAAAGCTTGTTTGCCTGATGTAACAAGCAAAGAGCCTGGGCAGGACGTTCACCTCCCAAAAGCGAATGTCCAAAATCCATAGTAACCCCCAGATTTTGCAAACCTGAAGACTGGCAGAAACTCAGCGTCTCTCCAGCATTCGCAAAAAGGCAACGTGTGCGGGGATCGTTCCATTTATACTCGATGCAAACATTGATTGCCGTATTATAATCACAGATAGCATTGAAACTTTCCGATGCGTACTTATATGCATCTAGATAGTTCATTTCGAAGACATAATCATGACCATCGTTCAGGGGGCAAGTAGATATTCTTGAAGAACCGACTTCCACGGCAAGATCCATCGCTTTATGAAAATCTTCAACTACCTCCTTCCTTTCTATTGCCGAAGATGAGGAGAATGATCCTCTCAACCAGCGTCCCTGTCGTCTTGAACGAACATTGACCGATGAAACTCCGAATCCATAGTCAGACAGAAGCTTTTTGAGCAACGAAATGTCTGCGAAGTCTGCGGGATAACAGAGTTCCAGACCTTCAATTCCTTGAACCCGTGATGCTAATTCAAACTTTTCTACAAGCTCACGCTCAGGGTGATACTGCATATACCTGTTTTTAACTGCACCCAGAAAAGCGGATATAATCGCAAGCTTATTCACAAGAGACTCCTTAAATATTTTATACCTTCACTATTCAGCAGATTCTCTGCAGCAAAGGTTTCGTTCTCGGTTTCAAGGGCATCCATCCAGCTTTCAAGATGAACACTTTCTATTTGCTTATATAATGAAAGTTTCTGCAGCAATTCCTTTGCTGGAACAACCCCTTCCCCAAGACTGCATCCGCTTATATAAAAGCCTGTGTTTTTTCGCCGGATCGTGGCGTCTTTAAGATGCAAGCTGTTTATATAGGGCTGTAAAGTGGTAAAAGCCTCGTTCACGCCAACAAGGTGGCTGATAGAATTAAAAGGATCAAAACAAACACCTATTAATGGGTGATTTATACGTTGCATTATCTCAGCGATTTGGTGAGGCGTAAAATTAAAATGATTCTCAAGACCCAGCTTAATCTGCGCTTTTTCCAGGTAAGGAACCATAGTCTCAATTGTGTTTATTGCTGTCTTTGCATCGACCGCGAAGTTACCATTTTCCACAACGATACGAAGGTAATCAGAACCGAAATCAGCGGCAGCTGACAATGCCGGCATGAAATCCTCCATTCTGAAACCGCGAGCACCAACTTCAATGTTCAACCTTTCACCAAAGCGTTCGTAAAGTTGTCTTCTTTCATCTGAGCTTAATTTAAGATATTCAATGTTCTCACAAATCTGAACTGTACCAGCTCCTAACTCAAGTGATCGGATTAAAAACAACTCTGTGTTCATCCTTCCGCTAGCCACAGCCCAGCGGAAGGCAAAACTTGTAAAGCCTATCCTCATATTGTTTCCATGAATAATATTCTTTGCATTACAGTATTACAGTCATACTGTATTACAGTTATTGTCAAGACTATTTTCCCACAACTGTTATGCACTTCTGTTACTGGATATTATCACCCGTTGTATCGGCTGAACCCCCGTTCATAAGGTTCATCACGCGTATCCATTGCCATTTACAGGGTTGCCGGAGCAGGCATCTCAGTTTTTTTCTCAGCCAGTCGTCGAGTTCATCGGTGCCATTTCAAGTCCTCCACCGTCATGTTGTCCATTCCGGCACTCCCTTTTTCCGGACAGCCTGTCTGCAGAGCGCCATGCAACATGCTCCAGTACAGGTATTGTACTTTGAAAGTATGTGATTCCTTATCAGAATACTTCGTCCAGTATGAGGTATGTGTTTGTCAGGGCTATGTTTTGCCTGTTCGGCGCTGTGAGACTCGCGTCTTATCATTCAGGGTCCAACACGAGATGATCACCCTTGGATGCATGGGCAAGCAGTTGCGTAAAAACCGACCGCACTTGTCGTCCGGCCATCAGTTCCATCTGTCGAGCCTGTAGGAGACTTTCACTCCCAAATAGGTGCGCCTTGCCGACTGCACACACAAAAAAACCGGCCCCTCATGTTAGAAGGGCCGGGATATGTCAAGAACAACCAAAAAGTATCAGACTTTTGTAAACCCTTCCGTTGCCAGAGGCCGGACCATAACCTCTCCACCCGAAAGGTATTTTATCCCCTCAATGGCAGCCAGAGCAGCGGAGGTGGTTGTTGTATAGGGTACCTTGTGACGAACCGCCTGGATGCGGATGTCGTGGTCCCCGTACTGGGAATTTCTGCCCAGAGGTGTGTTGATAATCAGGGTAAAGCGCCCTGCTTTTATGTGGTCAATCACATTGGGGTGTCCTTCGTGAATCTTCAGGACAACCTCGGCGAAGATTCCCTGGCCGAACAGGTAATCCGCTGTCCCCCGGGTGGCGGCTAACTCGAAGCCGCATGCCTTCAGTTCCCGCACAATGGGAAGTATGGTCTCCCGGTCGTTCTGGTGGACCGACACCAGAGCCCTGCCGGTGGTGGGGAGCACACTGCCCACGGCGGCCTGAGCCTTCGCAAAGGCTTCGCCGAAGCTGGCCCCGGTACCGATAACCTCGCCGGTGGAGCGCATTTCCGGTCCCAGCAGGGGATCCACCAGGGCAAAACGATCAAAGCTGAAGACCGCCTCTTTCACGGCCCATCCGCTTATGCAGTGTCCTTCGCCCATGCCCCCTTTGCAGAGCCCCTGCTTTTCAAGATCCATCCCCTGCCACAGCCGGACTCCGGCCTTTACAAGGTTAACCCCGGAAGCCTTCGACAGAAAGGGAACGGTCCGGGAAGCCCTGGGATTTACCTCCAGCACATAGAGCTGATCACCTTTGACCGCGAACTGGATGTTCAGAAAGCCCTTTACCTGGATCTCCCTGGCAATCTTTGCGGTTGCTTCTTTCATTTCCGACAGGATTTCGGGAGTCGATTTATAAGGGGGGAAAACACAGGCCGAATCGCCGGAGTGGACCCCCGCGGCTTCGATGTGCTGCATGATCCCTGCGATGTAGACGTTCTTGCCGTCCGAAAGGGCATCCAGGTCGTATTCAAAGGCGTCTTCCAGGAACTGGTCTACCAGTACCGGTCGTTCTTTTGACATGGGCAGTTCCTGCTTCAGAAACTCCTCCAGCTCCTCTTCGCTGTAGGCAATAAACATGCTCCTGCCCCCCAGCACAAAGGAGGGACGAAGCAGTACCGGAAAACCGATCTCCCTGGAAAAGCGCTTTACCTCCGCCGCATCCGCGGCCATCCGGTTCTCCGGCTGCCTGAGTTTGAGTTTTTTCAGCAAAGCGGTAAAGAGTCCCCTGTCTTCGGCATCGAAGATGCTCTTGACGCTGGTTCCGACGATGCTGGCTCCCGCCGCCTCCAGTTCCTCCGCAAGATTCAGGGGAGTCTGCCCGCCGAGCTGTACCAGCACATCCTTTACACCCTCTTTGCGCATGATGGATTTAACGTGCTCAGCGTTCAGGGGTTCGATGTAGAGCCGATCGGATATATTGAAATCCGTGGACACCGTCTCAGGGTTGGAGTTTACGATTATCGATTTTACCCCTTCCTCCCGGTAGGCCAGGGAAGCCAGGGTACAGCAGGTGTCGAACTCGAGCCCCTGACCGATACGGTTCGGTCCGGATGCGAGGATTATAACCCCCTGCCCTTTTACCGCAAGGCCTTCGTCTATTTCTCCATAGGTGGAGTAAAAATAGGGAGTCTCGGCGGTGAACTCCCCGGCACAGGTATCGACAAAATGATACCCCGCCTCAATTCCTTCGGATTCCCGCTTTGCTTCCACTTCTGCTTCTGTGCGTCCACTGATGGAGGCGATGCGTTTATCCGAGAGCCCCATGCGTTTGGCCCGGAGGAGCAGATCCGCTGTAAGTTCCGTGCCTGCCAGTTCATCCTCCAGCTCCACCTGTTGCAGCATGTAGTGCAGAAACCAGGGATCGAACATGGTCCTTTCCTGAAGCCGCTTGAGGGCCCGCTTGCCTTCCCGCTTGAGTACCGTGAAGGCTGCAAATATCCTCCGTGGATGCAGGGTATCCAGCATGGCATCGAGACCGTCGTAACCGATGGATAGTTCCTGGAGCCCCTCAACCCCCAGCTCTGCGGAACGCAGGGCCTTGTTCAGGGCCTCAGGAAAGGTCCGCCCCAGGGCGAGGGATTCTCCCACGGATTTCATCTGCGTCCCCAGCTGCTTGTATCCCAGGGGAAACTTCTCCAGCTCGAAGCGGGGGACCTTTACGGCCACGTAATCAAGGGCCGGCTCGAAGCAGGAGACGGTTTTGCCGGTGATCTCGTTGCTTATCTCGTCCAGGGTATAGCCAACGGCGAGCTTCGCGCTGCAGCGGGCAATGGGGAATCCCGTCGCCTTGCTGGCCAGGGCGGAGGAGCGGGATACCCGGGGGTTCATCTCGATTATCACCAGCCTCCCGGTATCGGGCTTGACTGCAAACTGTACATTCGATCCGCCGCAGTCCACCCCGACGGCCCGCAGGGTCTCGATGGAGGCTGTCCGCATTATCTGGTATTCCCGGTCCGACAGGGTCTGGATCGGCGCCACGGTAATACTGTCCCCGGTGTGGATACCCATGGGATCGAGGTTTTCGATGGAACAGACGATCACCGCATTGTCCATCCGGTCCCGCATGACCTCCATCTCGAACTCCTTCCAGCCGAGCAGGGACTCCTCCACCAGGGCCTCGTGAACGGGGCTTTCCTCAAGGGCCCGGGAGACAAGGTCGTCAAGTTCTTCCATTTCATAGGCGATGCTGCCCCCCATTCCCCCCAGGGTATAACTGGGTCGAATGATCATGGGGAGTCCCACCTCGTCCGCAAGTGCCCGCGCCCCTGCCAGGTCCCGGGTCATTACGGAACGGGGGGTATCCAGGCCGATTTTTGTTGCCAGGTCCTTGAAGCGTCCCCGGTCCTCGGCAAGGCGAATGGCTTCCACGGTGGCGCCGATCAGTTCGACTTTGTACTTGTCCAGAATTCCCCGGTCGTAGAGTTCAAGGGACAGGTTCAGTCCCGTCTGTCCGCCCATGGTGGGTAAAAGAGCATCCGGGCGTTCAGCGGCTATGATCTTTTCTACGTACTGGGGCTTGAGGGGCTCGGTATAGATAACATCGGCGATACCGGGAGTGGTCATGACAGTTGCCGGATTCGGGTTTACCAGGATAACCCGGTAGCCCTCTTCCTTCAGAGCCGCAACAGCCTGGGTCCCGGAGTAGTCGAATTCACAGGCCTGCCCGATTACTATGGGACCTGAGCCTATAATCATAATGGTGGATAAATCTTTCCGTGCCGGCATTACACATCTCCTCCGCTTTCTTTTTCAAAACGTTGCATTTCGTCATAAAAGCGCTGGAAAATCCACAGGGAATCATGGGGACCCGGCGCGGCCTCCGGATGGAACTGACTGGTATAGATCCGCTTGCCGTCATCGATGATGCCTTCTATCGTCCCGTCGTTTGCGTTTCGGAACCAGACCTTCGTATCTCCGGACAGAGACTCCTCGTCCACATCAAAGCCGTGGTTCTGACTGGTAACCGCCACACGCCCGGTCAGCTCGTCCCGGACCGGGTTGTTGCAGCCGTGGTGACCGAACTTCATCTTACGTGTCCTGGCCCCCAGAGCGCTGGCTATCAGCTGATGCCCCAGGCAGATTCCGAAAAGGGGTACCCTTCCGACGAGTTTTTTTATCTCCCCTATCAGACCCGTAAGAGTCGCAGGATCTCCGGGACCGTTGGAAAAGAGAACCCCCCGGGGAGACAATTCCAGGATTTCTTCCGCAGTGGCATCGGAGGAAAGAACGCTTATTCCAACACCGAATTTTTTCATCTCCCGCAGGATGTTTCCCTTCGTCCCGCAGTCAACGGCAATCAGCTTCAGGTCTCCGTCGCTTACCAGGTTTTCTTTTTCCGTGATGCCTACTTCGGGAATACAGTTGCGACCTTCCATGGAGGGAAAGGAGTTCAAATAGCTGTGGATCTTTTTCAGTTCCTCATCACTCAAATAGTCACCCTGTGCGGGGCTGATTATGATTCCGTTCCGGCTGCCGTATTCCCGCAGATGAAGGGTCAGGGCGCGGGTGTCAAGTCCTGAGATTCCCGGGGTTTCGTACTTTTTCAGGAATTCACTGAGGCTCAGACGGCCGGGAGGCACGGGTCCGTCATAGTACTCCCGCACCACAAAGCCCTGGGCCTTTACTCTGGGTAAAAGCCGATCCTCCGGTCCGTTCTCCGACCAGGAATCATCGGTACCGTAGTTTCCCATGTGCGGATAGGTCATAACCACAATCTGTCCGGTATAGGAAGGATCGGTCAGGATTTCATGATAGCCGGTCATTCCGGTATTGAAGACTACCTCCCCCACGCCTTTGGAAAACTCACTCATTTCCGGCAGATCATTAACCTTTGGGGGATGCGCACCAAAGGAGAAACCGGAAAAACTGGTACCGTCATCAAGTATCAGAAAAGACCGCACTTTCGACCTCCTTGAGACAAGAAGATGGATACTTATGCAACCAAACTGCATAAATATACATTCAAGGTTTTAAAAAAAAGCCGGCACGTTGCCGGCTTATTAGTCCCTAGGGGAATCGAACCCCTCTTTGAAGAATGAGAATCTCCTGTCCTAGCCGATAGACGAAGGGACCACTAAGCAGCCCGAGAAGGATTTGAACCCTCACAAACAGAACCAGAATCTGCTGTGCTACCGTTACACCATCGGGCTTTGTTCTTGGGCGGAAAAATACTATATCTTTCGTTTACTGTCAATAGAGACAGTTTAAAAACTTATTCCCCCTGGTAATCAACGAGAGTGGTAATCTCAAGGTCCGGAAGCTTTTCTGCATAGTTCAGGAAAGGCAGTCCCACGACACCGAACAGGTCGCTAACCTCACCCCCGGCTTTTCGTATAAGGGCCGCAGCCCCGGACAAGGTGCCGCCGGTTGCTATCAGGTCATCCACCAGCAGGACCCTGCCGTTTTCCGGGACATCCGCCAGGTGAACATGAAGCTCGTCTTCTCCGTATTCCAGACTGATTTTCTGGCTTATCGTTTCTCCCGGCAGTTTTCCCGCTTTTCGGATCAGTATGAGCGGCAATCCTCTGTGAACCGCAAAGGGCGCAGCAAAGACAAAGCCCCTGGCTTCTATTGCCGCTACAGCATCAAAATCATCCTTCAGATATCTCTGATCCATGGAATCAATTACCATTCTGAAGGATTCCGGATCTGCAAGAATACTGGTAATATCATAAAAAAGGACCCCGGGTTTCGGAAAATTCGGAACCCGACGGATAACCGCATCCAGTTTAGCGGCGATATCGGCTTTATACATGGGGGTACTACTCCTTCCCTTTCTGTTCTCTCTGCCGCTATCATTTATACATTGCCGGGACAGGTATTTCAAGCGTATAGATACGACAGCAGTAATTCTTATCTTGTCAAAGGATTACTACCTCTAGTATACTCTGCGGCTTTGTCCGCTGATTGACTAAAAAGCTCAGGATGATATAATGGATGGATTGATGGACGGCAACACACGGCACCGCTCCGGAGAGTTAAAAGAGTTGCTTTCCGCTGCTTATACGCGTACCAGGGATGGAGATTTTGCAGGCGCCGAACTCAACCTGGAAGAAGCCCTGCGAACCGACTTTGAAGATGAGGAGGTTATATCCTCCCTTAAATGTGTCCATTTCTGGAAAGAACGCTTTGACAGGGTTGATGAAGCGGCAAATGACTTTGAAAGAGGGGATTTTCTTCTACGGGAATGGAAGGCGTTTCTCCTTTTTCTGGACCGCGTACCCGGAGCTGTGGAAGAGTGCCTGTATGCTCTTCGGAATTGTATCTTTGGCGCAGCCCTGGCTGCATACAGACGATTTGCCCAGAACAACGACGGCAACGACCCCGATCTGCAGTATCGAATCGGTCTTTGTCTGAAACGAATGGGGGATTATCAGAACGCAGCAGAATATCTTGAACTCGCCTCCGCTAAAGATGGAGAGAACGCCGGATATCTTGCTGAACTGGCAGACTGTTACGCGTTCCTGAACGAGGTAAGGGTATCAAAGGTCTTCTTTAGGGAGGCCTTTTATATTGATCCCCAGGGGATTGACCTGCAGAGTCTTGAATCCCTGTTGATTCGCCGCCTCATCGACGAGGTGGTCAAAAAAAACTATCCGCCCCCGGTGGCGCAGGAGTGGATACCCGTCTTCGGGGTTATCTACGGCGTGTTTTCGGTAAAGCGGGAGCTCAGGCCCCTGGAACTCGGTAAACTGCGCCAGGGTATTTTCTCGCTGGAAAAGCGGGTTATGGAGGAGCCGGAAAACGAGATCCTCGTTCCTCGACTCATTAACCGGTATTTCTGGCTGATCGATCATTATGTTAATATCAGGGATTCCCGTTCTAAAATAGACGAAGTCCTTGAGAAAATTAAGGCATTAGACCAGCAAGTCTACGAATTATATGCAAACTAGAATGGAGTTTGAAAGATGTCTACCCAAAGCGTAAAGGCTGTGAGCGAGCTGTTAAATGAAGAAAAATGGACCCGGGCTACCTTAAACAGCTATGGAATAAATAACTTCCAGGAACTGGACGCAGTTATTGCCGATGTAGTCGATGACGGCAGTGAAGATGAGGTGCGTGAAATATGTGAAGAACATCTTAGGCACACAAAAAACAGTATCATTGCCCTTTATATAGCAGGGATTCTCGCCCTGCGGCGTCAGCTTGTTGATGATACAAACCTCGTGATGATTATAAATATCTTCACCGACAACCGCAAATGGAATATCGTCGAATACCTGTGCAGGCGCATCCTTGAGTTCGGGGAGAACAAGTTCGCCCTCAGAACCCTGGCAGACTGTTATGACAACAAAAACGAAGACGAAAACAAGATCGAGATCTGGGAACGCCTGATCAAGGTTGACTACGAAGAAGCCGATATTGTGCGGCAGCTTGCTGAATTCCGGGAAGAAGAAAAGGATATAGAAGGAGCGATCGACTACTACAAGAAGGCGATCCATCGGTATATCAACAAGAAGATGTTCACCAACATCAAGGAGATCTGGGACAAGCTGGTGGAATACTGTCCTGAAGAAACAGACTTCTTCTTTAATGTCGATAAGAAAATAGAAAAAATGATAAGCCCTGAACGGGCATCCCAGCTCCTGGAAAACCTGTACGGCTATTACAAGGATGCGGCAGACTGGGACAAATCAATCGATATTCTGAAGCGTATTCTCGATTACGATCCAAAGAACGTCTGGGCCAGAAAAGAGATTACCGAGTGTTATCGACAGAAACACAAAGATCACAGCCAGCTTGCTGAATACATCCGGATTTCGAACCTGACCCAGAGCTGGAGGAATGTTCACGACGCCATTGCGGACTTCGAAAAACACATCTCCTTTGACTCCGGCAATTTTGTCTGTCATCGTTCATGGGGCATCGGACGTATCCGGTCCATCGATGGTGATGATATAACAATCGACTTTACCAGAAAACGCGGCCATTCCATGTCGTTGAAGATGGCGGTAAATGCACTCTCTTCCCTTCAGAGAGACCATATCTGGGTTTTGAAGGTAACCACGAGCAAGGAAGAACTCCGCACCAGGGTAAAGGAAGATCCCGCCTGGGCGCTGCGAACCATAATACGAAGCTTCGACAACGCGGCCAATATGAAACAGATAAAAGCCGAACTGGTGCCTTCGATCCTGACTCCCAGCGAATGGTCATCCTGGAGTACCAACGCTCGCAAGAAACTCAAGGAAGACACGTCCTTCGGAAATCTGCCTGACAAGATCGATGTCTTTGTCGTTCGGGAACAGCCCATCTCCGTGGAAGAGAAGGCTTTTAACCGATTTAAGGCGGTAAAGAGCTTTTTCGCCAAGGTTGCTGCCCTGCGGGATTTTCTCGGGAGTGCCAAGCCGGAGTCCGAGTATTTTTCCGAGATGTTTTCCTACTTTGTAAACATCCTCAAAGCCTATGCCAGCGTCAACGAACAGGTAGTGGGCAGCTTTCTGCTGGTTGAACAGATTGTTGAAGACTATCCCTATCTCAATCCTGGCCTGGGAATCACTTTTGAAGAATTGATAGAAGATACCGATGATATCATGGGCCTCTTTGGAAAAATAGAAGACGCGGAACTGGCAAAAAGATTTCTGGCGGAGCTCAAGGCCCTGGATGAATGGCCGGAGTACTATGTAAAGATATTCCCGAACAGCCTTTCCAGGTACATCATCGATGAGTTATACGCCGAAGGCCATGACAACCTTGTCCAGGCTTTGTTCTCCGATATCATGGAAAAATACCGGGAAAACCGGGAAGCTTTTATCTGGCTCGCGAAGCATTTTGAAAATGATCCCCGTGTTGCTGAATACGGTATTGAATATGAGAAGATCCTGATCAACATGATTCACCTGGTGGACATTACCTTCCGGGAAATTACCAACCGCAGGGATGTCAGCAATAATCGTAAACTGAACCGCCAGGCCCAGAATTATCTTTTCAAGGAAAAACGCCTGGAGAATTATCTCATGCGGGCCGACGAGGATTCCATTCACCGCCTCTTCACCCTGGTCTCCGACGTAAAGGATCTGGATCCCTCCATCTCTATTGAACTGAAGCACAAGATTATCGAACGCTTCCCGAATTTCAAGTTCTTTGGAGAACCCGCTCCCGCCGCTTCAGTCGGACGCGTCAAGATAAAGGGACTCATTGTTACGGCAGCGAGTTACCAGAGAAAGCAGGATGAGCTGCGACATATTATCGATGTCGAGATACCCGAGAACTCCAGGGAGATAGGAACGGCCTCCGCTCTGGGCGACCTTAGGGAAAACGCCGAATATAAAGCAGCCAAGGAAAAGCAGGAACTCCTGAATTTGAATGTGAGCAGATTGAAGGATGATCTGGACAAGGCACAGATTTTCGATAAAAACCAGGTGGATACGGAGCAGGTCTCCTTCGGAACCAGGGTCGAACTTCTTGACAACAATACAGGCAAGCTTGAAACCTACGCTTTCTTCGGACCCTGGGAATCCGACCCCAACAATAATGTCATATCCTACCAGTCTCCCTTCGGTATGAAGCTGTGGGGATTACAGGAAGGTGAGCATATTAAATTCTCTATAAATGAGAACCACTACGATTATACGGTAAAGAGTATTGTAAAAGGAGATTTTTAACCCTCTATGATAAAACGTACCGTCCTCATAGTGTTCATAGTTCTCGCCGCCTTCAGCCTGGCGGCGGAACCGATGGATATGATTGTTCTGTTGGATGTATCTCAGAGTATGTTTCCCTACTTTGACGATACCATCAATTTTCTGCTGAAAGATTTAATTGACGGACACCTGCAGACAGGAGACGGTTTCCATTTACTGAGTTTTGCCGGGTCGCCTGAACGGGAAATTAATCGCGTAATAAGTTCCGAAAGCGATATGGAGGCCGTACTGGCAAGAATAATGCTTCTGCATCCTCTTGGACGTCATACAGATCTTCTCTTTGCCATGAAATATCTGTATGATTACGTTTCCAGGCTTCCCCTTCGCACCACCAAGAATATTCTCATCCTTACCGACGGAATTCATAACCCTCCTCCCGGTACCTCCTACCCCGCTGATACGGCAGCCCGGAGAGAAAGCAACAGGGAAGAAGTATTCAGGCTGGCCACTGAGATGAAACGGGAGGGCTGGCAGGTACGTCTCATACAATTCCCCAGGGATCCTTCCTCGGCTTCCGCGGAAGCTGGAATTTCCGAAGGATCAGGACTTGAAGGAAAATCCGATACTTCAGACGGGGCCCCATCACCCGCAGATACATCGTCAGATTCTGTGGACTCATCAGTCGGCACATCCGATTCCTTCGACGAGAGCGATTCCGACCTCTTCGGCTCCATTTCCGAGGCCCTTGGGGTTGATATTATTGAATACGAAGGCGGCAGGAAAATGAGTCACTCCGCCACAGGGGCACCGCATCTTCAATTCCCGGATAATCTCGGAACCGTAGGAAGGAGTTTCAGGGCACCCTTCGAGATAACGAATTTCGTCGACAGCTCTATTCTCATCAAACTCAACCAGATAAAGACCCGTGGAATCAACATACTCGACGAAGCTGTTCAGCTTAAGCTTGGCGCAAAAGACTCCGGCACTTTGAACGCACGTCTTACTCTCCCTGATTCCTTTGAAGCAGGGGAATACCAGCTGGATGTGGAACTGTTTTTCTCCGATGATCTCCGTATTTATCCTCGAAGGGGAGAACTGTTTTTTGAGTTAAAAAATCCTGTTAATCTTGCATGGATCAAAATCATTCTTTTATCAATTCTGGGAATTGCTCTTCTATATTTCCTTCTGTTTTATATTATTTTTCCTTTGAGCCGGCATATTGAGAAGAACGCCGGGGCAGGCAAGCCCAGTGTCAGCCTCCAGGCCGCTTCCGGTCCGGGAAGGGAGCTGTCGGTCCGGGCAGAAAGCGGCGGCGCCAACAAAGCTCCCACGCAGGGCAAAGGAAAGGTTTCGCTTCTGGAAGCTTCCAGGTATACCCCGGGAGGGAAAATTCCACTTTCTCAGATATCTTCCTCCCAGACTGCAATTCTGCAGGACCAGAAACCGGGACACCGCCCCATTGAATTCCGCCTGTCCGGTCAGAATCCCTTTAATGGCGGCCGCAATATCCGCTGGGTAGGGAAAAACAAAAGATCCGTCGGGGGCGGCAATTCGTTCTTCCTGATTTTTCTGATTAAAGTTCCCGAGAGAATCGCAGAGGTAAGCTTTACCGAATCGGGCTTACGTTTTACCCCGCTTCGTGAAGAGTTTTTTCCTTCCCTTACGGGTCCAATCGAAAACTGCCTGAATCAGCCTGTTTTACTGGAAACAGAGTACGGCAGTTTTACAATGCTTTTCCGGGAATGGATATCCCCCCTGGAAAGAATCAACCACCTTCTGCATCTTACTGATCATCCCGGTATAAGCCCGGATGATATTGTATAGCCTGACTATCGGGGATTAGTATGATGATACCAGGCAGCCGCGGTTTACAGCTTTTCCAGGGTCTCCTCGGCTGCCTTTTTTATTGATGAAGAGGTATTGCTCTCGCTCAAGGCTTTAACCTTCTCCCGCAATCCGCTGAAACGGTTTTCCTTTATCCCCTTAAGCGTCATCAGGACTACAGAGACATCCCCGTGGTCCAGAAACTTTTCGAAGTATGAATCCAGTCTCGGATTTTTCTCCTGTGACATGGCCTTTACCAGCTCAATGAAAATACGGGAATTGGGATGTTTTCCCTCTTTTTCCATAATCGTATTGATAAGATCGAAGGAACTTGCCAGGTCATGCTCTATTACCTGCTGAATTGCGACAATCCTTGTGGCCTGCGAATAACGCTGATTTTCCGCTATCTCCCTGAGAGTGCGGTAGGATTTTCCTCCAATCTTTCCAAGAGCCTGGATTGCAGCTATGCGGATTCTCTCTTCAGGATCCCGGGTAGCCTTGTAAACAAGAATATCAAGAGCATCCTTCTCCCTTCTCTCTCCAAGAGTCTCAGCTGCCGCAAGACGGACCCGCCAGAAGGAGTCGCGTAGAGCTTCAATTAAATAATCGATGACCTCATTGCTTTCAAAACCAGTGAGGGCCCGCACCGCGTAGGTTCGCAGAATGGTATCATCATCGTTCAGTAGATCCGCGAGAACCGGCAGAACTTCGGGGGTGCCGATCTCTCCCAGGGCCTGGCAGGCTCGCCAGCGATACGATCGTTCCCGACTTGTATCGTTAACAATCTCCGTTAAAAAAGGAACACTCCCACTGTCTTTCAGCATTCCTAGCGCACTTAAAGCGGAGGCCCGTACGTTTTGGGCCAGGGAAGTATCGTCGTAAAGAGCTCGCAGATAATCGATATCTTCAGCATTTCCCAGCTTGCCAATACCCTCTACCGCCTTCATTGCAACCGTTGTCCGGGGAGAATTTGAAAAATCCTTGAAGATATCCACGCTCTCCCTGTGGTCGAGTTCAACAAGATATTCCATTCCCGCGACTATGAGCTCCTCTTTCTCAGGATAGTCCATGAGAATTTGTTGTACTTCTTCAAGAGCCGGTTTGTATTTGATGGCGCTGAATATTCGAACAGCCGCGGCCTTTAGTTCCTGGTTCCTCGAGTCAACGAGAAGTTTCATGATTTCATCGCTGTATTCCTCTACATCTTCGTCATTTTCCAGATCCTTCAGCAGGGAAATTACCTCATTGTCTATGCCGTAGAGCAGCATATCGCGACGTTGATCCATGTCCCGACTATCGGCAGGTTTCTCATTCTCCTGTCCCAGGGCATGTTGACTTGAAAGGGACATTATTAAAAGAAAGAGTATTCCCGTATGTGTCAATCTATTCAATTCTAACCCTCCGTCTACGAAATAATATGTCGATGGCCTCAACTTTAAGGATTTTATACATGGCAAGGCTGATTACCGAAAAAATCAGACTCGGAAAAATCAGCCGCAGCAGATTGAGAACAGAGGCACCTTCCTGCCACCAACTGCCAGCGTAATTGCTGTAAAGGACAAACACGAAAATACCGGGTACCATGGAAACCGATATTTTTACAAGTGTTTTCAGGTTTCGCTGCAACAGACCGTACTTGCTGCGCCGGAGGCATGGAAGATAAAGAGCCATGAAGCCGATGCTGAAAGCAGCCGTATTCGCATACGCCAGTCCGGCTACACCGAGGCTTGTCTCCTTCCACCAGAGGGACAATAGAATATCAGCCACGGCAACTATACCAGCCGTAATTGTTACCCGGCGGTAGTTTCCGGCAGAAAAGTAGTATCTCTGAAGGAAATTAAAAACTCCCACCGAAAAAAGTCCATAGGTGTAGGCTTTCAGAACCTGAAACGTGTACAAGGTGTCGTCCACTCCAAAGCGATTCCGTTGGTACGCGACGGCTATAATCTCTTTGCCAAGAAAAAGGAGCACCAGCATAGAAGGAACAAGCAGAATCATGAGCAGATCAATACCAAGGCGAATAGAATCGTCCAGGGCTTCATCGTCGCCTTCAGCGAACTGTCTGCTCATGCGGGGAAACATGACTGTGGTTACGGATGCGGAGAAAATACCCATGGGCAACTGCCAGAAGATAATTGCATTTTGAAGTCCCGCCACTCCTTTTTCATCGATTCCTGAGGCAAAGCGGATCGCGATAATCTGAATTATCGAAAAGATGGAGGATGCAGCGACTACCGGCCCCCACCTGCGCATGACATTTTTAAACCCTGGACTCCTGAATTTGAAGGACGGCAAAAGGCTGTAGCCCTGCTTGAGAAAAAAGGGTAACTGAAACAAAATCTGCCCCAGGCCGCCGAAAAGGACTCCCACTGCCATGGAAAATACTCCTAGGCGGGAATAGAAGAGTACGAGACTGCTGATTACGGCAATGGAAAACAGCACCGGAGTGAAAGCCGGAACAAAAAAACGTCCGTGACTGTTGAGAACAGCCATGATGGCAGCATTTATACTGATCAGAAGAATGTAAAAGATAAACCATCGCAGCAGATCCGCGGCCAGATGTATTTGTCCGGGATCTGAGAGTTCAGAAAGAACATAGCGAATCAATTCTTCCGCAAATACAACCGCCAAAATGCATACGGGGACCAGCACTGTTATTTGAAAACCGATAAGAAGACTTGTCAGCCTCCGCGCTTTTCCTCCTGCGGGATCTTCTACCAAAGAGACGGATATTTCAGGAATAAAGGCTGAGGACAGGGCTCCCTCGGCCATAAGTTTGCGCAGATTGTTGGGGACCGCGAAGGTCAAATGCAGAATACTGGCTTCGCCTCCTGCGCCGAATAGCGATGCAATAAGAGCATTGCGGACAAAGCCCAGCAGTCTGGAGAGAAAAGTACACCCCATGACAATAAAGGTCGCCAGGGTGCTTCGAGTGTTGCTTTTATTTGTGTTTTCCCCGGTACTCATCAAGAAAGGCCTCTTTATATTCTCGGAATGCTGATTTTAGAATTGCAGTTCTAATATCCCTGGTCATTCTCATAAGAAAATGTATGTTATGCTCAGTAGCGAGCATTGATCCGAGAATCTCCCGGGCTTTGAATAAGTGACGAATATACGCCCGGCTGTACCGACGGCATGCTGAGCACTCGCATTCCTCTTCGATTGGGCCTGTATCCTTTTCAAACTGAGCGTTTTTCAGTGCCATTACCCCCCTGGAGGTAAACACGGAACCGTTTCTTGCTATCCTTGTGGGAAAAACGCAATCAAACAGATCTATACCATTTTCAACAGCGGCGAGAATATATTCAGGAGTACCAATGCCCATAAGGTAATGGGGTTTTTCAGGAGGAAGAAGTTCTCCGGTGTGATGAAGCATTTCAAGAAAAAGAGGAAAGGGTTCACCCACAGAAAGTCCTCCCACAGCGACTCCGGGAAAATCCAGGGGAAGCAGTTCCTCGGCACTGCGCTGCCGCAGGTCCTTATAGAAGTTTCCCTGAAGAATCGGAAAAAGTGCCCGCCCCGGCGCGGGATCATGCAGCTGCCACTCCTTCAAGCTTCTTTTTGCCCATGCACTGGTGATTTCCAGGGCATTCAAGGCCTCACGGTACTCGATATCAGGCGGGGTACAGACATCAAGAACCATGGCGATATCACTGTTCAGCGAATTCTGTATGCCCACTACCTTTTCCGGTGTGAGTTCATGGTAACTGCCGTCGATATGACTTCTAAAGTGTACGCCCTCCTCGGAAATTTTTCTAAACGGGGCAAGGGAGAAAACCTGGAACCCGCCGGAATCAGTCAGGATATTTCCATTCCAGCCGGAAAACTGATGCAGTCCTCCGTAGGCGTCAATAACTTCTGTTCCGGGACGCAGATAGAGATGATATGTATTCCCCAAAATCATGGGGACACCCATCTCTTCGAGTTTCTGATGGGAGATAGCCTTAACGCTTCCATTGGTTCCCACAGGCATAAAAGAAGGGGTTTCCACCTTTCCATGGGCGAGTTCCAGAATGCCCTTTCGTGCCCTGGTCGTATCATCCTTGTCGGTAACGGTGAAATTAATACTCATAGAACCTCATGTACGGATAAATTTTAACATTGCAGCCCCGATGGCCAAAAAAACTATTACCGGAATAAATGAACCAGCCACCGGTGATAGATAGCCTATTACCGCAAAAAGACTTGTCAACATCTGGAAAACATAAAAGATCACAGATAATGACAGACTCAAAAGCAGGCTCATAAGAAGTACATTCTTCTTGAACCTGCTCCCAATCGCGGCAGAGAGCATAGCGACGATTATTGGAGTAAAAGCAAAGGCTATCCTTTTATAATAGTCGGTTCGTTCAGCCCGGCTCTCCTGTCCTGATTTCCTGAGTTCTTCGATATAGACCCGTGCTTCGGACAGGGTCATCTCTTCAATATCCTTCTGCTTACGCTGAAAGTTTACTGGATCATCCCGCAAAAGTGGATGGATATATTCGGCGTAACGTTCTTCTGCCAGTCCGGATTCTGTGAAAGTATATACCCTGGCATCCCGCATAATCCAGGCAGAACCATCATATTCTGCCCAGGCAGCATCTACGCGCATCCTAAACCTGCCATCTTCGGTCAACATGAGAACAACAAGATTCGATATGGTTCTGTCGGAATTATTATAATACTCCGCCGAGTAAATAACGCCGCTCTCATTCCCTCGTATCGTAACATTCGTATTGTTCAGATTTTCTCTCTGTCCCAGCACCTGCTGCATAACAGCGTTTTTTTTTCCGTAGCTCTCAATAACCACGGCATCGTCAAATGCCAGAAGCCCGATGCCGAGAAACGCTCCCAGAAATAATAAAGGTGTTACTGCATAGCGAAGGGAAACGCCAGAACCAAGCAGGGCAATCAGCTCGTTATTTCCGTAGAGCAGTCCCAGAGTGTAGGAAATGGCAAATAATAGTGATATGGGAACAGCGTAGGAAATGCATTTGGGGAGATAAAGCAGTTGAAGCTGAAGAATAACCAGGACCGGTACATCCTGGTTCAGGTATCTCCACAGATTACCAAAAAGATCGACCATCTGCAGCATGAGCACAAAAAAGAAGAGAGCGGTAACAAAAACCGGAATGCAATCCAGCAGGAGCATGCGCCTCAGCAGCTTCATCGACGGCTCCGTATAAACAGCAGGATAATTCCGGATGCGAGAATTACCAGATTTCCTGCCCAGATTGCAATCCAGGGTGACAAGTTGGAGCGGATTCCCAGGGTTTGTCCGGCAAAGAGAAATCCCCAGTACAGCATGCATACGAAGAGCCCTATTCCGAAACCGATGGACCGTCCTCCCTTTCTGGTCAAAACCCCCGCAGGAAAAGCAAAGAGCAGAAAAATGACGCAGGCCGCCGGAAGGGCAATCTTTTTATGGAACTCAAGAAGATGCATTTGAAGCGATCGGTCCCGGATATCCCGTTCCCTGGCTGTTTTAAGCTGTTCCTGCTTGGCAGTTATCCGTGGACCCAGGGAGGTTTTTCCGGCCAAAAAATTCTCAAGATAGACAGCTGAAAGATCCTCCCTGAGTTGTTCTTCCTGCTGCCGGTTATGCGTGACTCTTTGGGCAAGTTGATTTTTCTTTTCCTCGATTACAGACAGAATATCCCGGACACTCTTTTCCCGGGGAGTAAGACTATGGACTGCAAGACTGATATCCTTAAGGAGGATATTATACTCCATGACATCAGCACGGGAGTATTCGTAGAATCCCCGCCGCTTCTGATCACTTACGATGCTCACAACATCGTATAAACGAAGACTTATTATTCCCCCGCTTCCGTAGTTTTTATCCAGTACTCCCTTTGAAGCATTAATGGTTCTCCGGTTCTTTTTTTCGTCCTGGTCGAAGATTAAAATATCCTCGATTGTACCCGCCTCAACTTTGCCAGTTGCAATTACCCTGTCCCGGTAACGCTTTATGGAATAGGCTTCGAGTTCCAAAGCAGGGTTACTGTACAGAATTTCCCGGTACAGGGTGTTAAATTTCATCGTTCCGGCTGGAAGAAGTACATCGTTGGAGAAATAGGATAGAATCCCGAAAATCAGACCAAGGGTAAAAATCGGCAACGCGATTGCTGTAAGGGGTATTCCCGCAGACTGCATAGCAAGGATCTCATTATCCCCCACAAGTCTGCCAACGGCCATCAAACCGCCTACCAGGGCGGAGAAGGGAAAACTGTACGAGATAATATTCGGTACGGCATAGACTATCAGACGCAGAACATCTCCCGGGGCAACGTTCTTGGAAAGGATTTCTTCCGCCATCAGCAAAATCTGGTTTATAAAGAAGATAAAAAAGAAAAAAAGAAAGACAACCGCGAAGGATAATATAAACTCCCCCGCCACATATCTGAAGAGTATCGTTTTTCTCCGTATTACATTAAGATCAGACACCGGTCGATCCGAAACCTCCTGCGCCTCGTTCTGTATTTACCAGTTCGTTCTCTGCTTCAAAAACGGCTTGTATAACAGGTGCAAAAACTATCTGTGCAATTCTTTCTCCCGGCATAATAGTAACTTCTTCGGGAGACAGATTAACCATGATGACCATGATTTCTCCACGATAGTCGGCATCAATCGTACCGGGACTGTTCAGTACCGTCAGTCCCCTGCGCAGAGCAAGTCCCGATCGTGGCCGTACCTGGGCTTCATATCCTGACGGAATTTCCAGAAAGAGACCTGTTGGAACCAGAGTACGTTCGAGGCTTTTGAGAACAATTGCATCATCCAGGGCTGCTATCAAGTCAGCACCGGACGATACTGCTGTAGCATATTTTGGTGCCCCTGATTCAGGAAGTATTGCAGGAACCCTAATTGAGCCTGTAGCATCCATCAAAAGTCTCCTTGTAAAAAAGCGGATTGCCCTATAAAGACAGGACAATCCGCTGAATCTTTCTGCTAATCCACGGGGAACAGGCTATCGCCTTTTCTGCCCCTGATTACCGCTTTTGCTGTTATCTGGATCGATGGCATCGATGTAGCTCAAGTTTATTCTTCCCATTCTGTCGATCTCTATTAACTTAACCGGAATTTCCTGGTCCACTTTCAGTACATCAGATACCGCGTTAACCCGTTCCCGGGACAGTTTGGAAATATGCACCAGCCCCTCTTTGCCGGGAAGTATTTCGACAAAGGCGCCAAAATCCATAATTCGTTTTACCGTTCCCTTATAGACGGTTCCAATTTCCGGCTCCTCAACAATTCCGCGCACCATAGCTTCGCCGGCCTCAGCGCTCGCCTGATCCCTGCCGAATATCGTGACGAGACCACTGTCATCGATGTTAATACTGGCACCTGAGCGCTCGCTTATGCCTTTGATCACCTTGCCGCCGGGTCCGATAACAGCGCCGATCTTGTCCTCTTCAACCTTGAGAGTAATAATCTTTGGTGCGTATTCGGACATGTTCCCCTGGTGAGAACTGATTGTTTCGTTCATGATACCCAGGATATGCATCCGGCCTTTCTTTGCCTGACTGAGAGCAGTGGCCATGATCTCCTGAGATACCCCGGAAATCTTGATATCCATCTGAAAAGCCGTAATCCCGTCTTCGGTTCCGGCAACCTTGAAATCCATGTCTCCCAAATGATCTTCTTCTCCGAGGATATCCGAAAGAACCACAGTTTTATCCGGAGAGCTGATCAGGCCCATGGCGATGCCGGCAACGGGTTTCTTTATCGGAACCCCGGCACTCTGCAATGAAAGGGAGCTTCCGCATACGGTCGCCATGGATGAAGAGCCGTTGGACTCGAGGATCTCAGATACGACCCGTACAGTATAGGGAAAGTCCTCTTTTTTCGGGAGAACCCCCTCTATTGCCCGCTGGGCAAGGTGGCCATGACCTATTTCCCGACGACCTGTACCCATACGTCCTGTTTCACCAACAGAGAAGGGAGGAAAGTTGTAATGAAGCATGAAGCTCTCATAGCTTTTGTCGCCGTCGATGTCGTCGACAATCTTTTCATCCGAGACGGTTCCCAGGGTCGTTATTGCCAAGGCCTGGGTTTCTCCCCGGGTAAAGAGGGCGCTACCGTGAGTACGGGGCAATACCCTGATTTCGCAGCTTATCGGCCGGATATCTTCAACACCCCGCCCGTCAGTACGTTTACCTTTGTTCAGAATAGAATCACGTACAATATTGTATTCCAGATCTTCAAAGATCTTATCTACCTTCCCGTAGTCCTGTTCTTCAAGTTTTTCTTCGAAAGCCTTGAGAGTCTCTTCCTTGACCGCTTTTATAGCCGCATAACGCTCAAATTTTCCCAGGACAAAACAGGCTTCCTCGAGTTTCGGGCTTGCAAAAGATTTGATCCCGTCTTCCAGAGCAAAAACTTCTTCCTCTTCTACCAGCGGAAGCTTTGTTTTGCCGGCTTTTTCCCGCAGTTCAAGCTGTGCGGCGCAGATTTTCTTGATTTCTACTTCAGCCAGAGCTATGGCTTCCAGCATCCGTTCTTCGGGGACCTCTTTCGCTCCACCCTCGACCATGGTGATGCCTTCACTGGTACCTGCGACGATAATGTCCAGCTCACTCTGGTCAATCTGGATAAAAGTAGGATTGACTATCAGCTCGCCATCGACGGAACTGATCCGTACCGCACCGACCGGCCCTTCAAAGGGAATATCGGATATAACGACCGCAGCGGAGGCAGCAACCATTGCAATAATATCGGGAGGATTGACCTGATCGGCGGAAACCACCGTGGGTACAACCTGAATGTCACGTTTGAAAGCTTTGTGAAAAAGAGGACGCATGGGACGGTCGATAAGACGGCAGACAAGGATCTCCTTGTCCTTTGGACGTCCTTCTCTTTTCAGAAAGCCCCCGGGAATCTTTCCTGCGGCGTAGTACTTTTCATTATATTCAACTTGCAGGGGAACGTAATCCAATCCTTCCACCGGTTTGTCGCTGCAGCATACCGTAGCGAGTACAGCACTGCCTTCATAACGTGCAAAGACAGCACCATTGGCCTGTTTGGCCATTTTGCCGGTTTCGATGATTAGTTCACCACTCCCCATTGGAATGGTAACTGAATGAATCATTATATTGTGTCCTTATTATTTTCTGAGGTTCAAGCGACCGAGCAGGGAACGATAGGTGTCAAGATCCTTTCTCTGCAGATACTTCAGCAGTTTGCGCCTCTGTCCGACCATCTTCAGCAAACCCCGCCGTGAAGCATGATCCTTCTTGTTTGTCTTAAAGTGTTCGGTAAGGTCTTCTATTCTTTTAGTAAGCAGCGCAATCTGCACCTCGGTGGCTCCGCTGTCTTTATCGTTTTTTCCAAACTCTTTAATGACATCCTGTTTCGCTTCCTTAGCTAACATCATTTTCTCCTTTAACTCTCTTAAGTCCTTTGCTTTCTCGTTTATGAGCGAAACCTGCTCTTGATTTTCATCCGTATTTACGGTGTTTTCCTAATTCACTAAGCTAAACAGATTTAGCAGTATATTTTCTCCCTTAGAGTGTACTGAAAATCCTCAAAAAGTCAATCTCTCAAAGCACCGTTGACCATTCCATAAGCCCAGCGCTCGCCCTTCTTTTTCAGCAGTCCAAGGAATCGCCCCTCGGCATCGAAACAGAAAAGATGCTCCTTTCCTTCAGGATCCGGAAGATACCCGGCATTATCCAGGGAACGGCCAAGGATAAAGCTGTTTACTTCAGCGTCCGGAACACCTGTCCCCACTATGCCAAGGAGAGCCTCCACGGACTTCCGGTCGTCCAGAACCGGGGTATCTTCATTGATTTCATCCACCTTGAAAGCATCCTCGATGCCGGCATTTCCGACCCGCAGACGCCGAAGGCTTGTAACAAAGGCAACGGTGCCCAGGGAATATGCAATGTCCCGTGCAAGAGAACGTATATAGGTTCCCTTTGAACAGGCTACCCTCACGGATAGCAGGGGTGCAGTATAGCCGGTAATCTCCAGGGATGAAATAAGGACCCGGCGGGAAGGCATATCGGGAACCTCTCCCCGCAATGCCCGTTTATACGCCCGGGTTCCGTTTACATGCACAGCTGAATAGAGTGGCGGTTTCTGGGTGATTTCACCTGTAAATTTTTCAAGCACAGACTCAATATCCGTAATATCCGGCACATCACCCTCGCCGCACACAAGCCCCTCTGGATCCAGGGTTTCGGTTTCCCGGCCGAACTCAAAGCTTGCCTCGTATACCTTATCCTGTTCGGTCAGGTATGATGAAAGCCGGGTAAAAGAACCTGTAAGACACACAAGAAGTCCCGATGCAAATTTATCGAGAGTACCTGTATGGCCTGCTTTGCCTGCCTTGAGTCTGCGCCCTGCAAAGCGGACGGTATCACTTGAAGTAAAGCCCTCGTTTTTATCGATCAGGATAATGCCGTTTTTACCGCTCATTTATCCTCGAGCTCATCCAGCTTATGGACCATTCGGACCCCCCGTTCAATGGAGCTGTCCTTATAAAACGTCAGTTTAGGAGTATTCCTCAACCTCAGTTTTTTGCCCAACCGTGCCTGGATAAACCCGGCACCATGATTAAGTGCCTTAACCGCGTTCTCGACGGCCTGAGGATTCTCAAAACTCGATACGTATACCTTTGCATATCCGGTATCCTTAGACACCACGACTTCAGTCACGGATATGAAGGTGGATACTCTGTGGTCTTTTACAATTCCCGTAATGATCATCTCGCTTATCGCATGCTGGATAAGCGAGGCGACCCGTTTTAATCGATATTCAGACATTATTTCTCGTTACTGCTCAGTTTCTTGGCGATCTCTTTAAACTCGATAACTTCGAACTGGTCTCCCACCTGGACATCAAGGTAATTCTCGATACCAATACCGCACTCGTATCCGGCAGCCACCTCTTTGGCATCATCTTTAAAGCGCTTGAGGGAACTGATCTTTCCGGTATGAATCTCGATACCGTCGCGTACAACATGGACGGTAGCACCCCTGATAACCTTTCCGGAGGTTACATAGCAGCCTGCGATAAGTCCGATCTTCGGAACCTTGAAGGTCTCTCTGACCTCAACCGTACCGATTGTCTCTTCCCTCAGTTCTGGCGCCAGCATCCCTTCCATGGCATCCCGGATATCGTCAACAGCATCGTAGATAATTGTATATTTTCGAATCTCGACCTTTTCCTGTTCAGCCAGGGTCTGAGCCTTTGGTGTCGGCCGTACATGAAAGGCGATGATAATCGCGTCGGAGGCAGCTGCAAGGCTTACATTGGATTCGGTAACCGCACCTGCGGATGCGTCAATCACATTCAGTCGTATTTCAGGAGTACTCAGGCGTTCCAGGGTCATCTGCAGGGCTTCCACTGAGCCGTGAACATCGCCTTTTATAATAACTTTAAGCTCCTGTACCTCACCCTGCTGTATTGAATCATACAGGTTGTCAAGGGTCACCTTCTTGACATTCTTGGCTTCTCCGGCCTTTTCAAGTTCCTGACGCTTGGCGCCGACCTGACGGGCCATTTTTTCGGATTCGGTTACCTGGAAGGGATCTCCGGCACTGGGAGTCCCGGTGAAGCCCAGGACCTCCACAGGAGTTGCCGGTGTTGCTTTTTCGAGTTTTTTACCCTTGTCATCGAACATTGCCCGTACTTTTCCGGGAAAAACACCCGCGACAAAAGCATCCCCAACAGAAAGGGTACCGCGTTCGACAATTACCGTTCCGACAATACCCCGTCCATGATCAACCTTGGACTCTATAATCCTTCCTTCCGCACGACAGTCGTAATTGGCCTTCAGTTCCATCAATTCAGCCTGAAGATTAATTGTCTCCAGTAGTTCCGGTATCCCGTCCCGTGTCATTGCGGAAACCTCACAGAAAAGGGTCGTCCCCCCCCAGGATTCGGGCATCAGACCATGATCTGAAAGCTGCTGCTTTACCCGGTCGGGGTTGGCCTCCGGAAGATCTATCTTGTTTATGGCAACGATAATGGGAACCTCAGCCGCTTTTGCGTGATTGATGGCTTCCACTGTCTGAGGCATGACACCGTCGTTGGCTGCGACAACCAGAACAACGATATCGGTAACCTGAGCTCCCCTGGCACGCATCTGGGTAAAAGCTTCGTGACCGGGAGTATCAAGGAAAACAACCTCCCCTGTCTCATTGGGCAGCGTGACCTTGTACGCACCGATATGCTGGGTTATTCCACCAAACTCACCGCCGACCACATCGGTAGTCCGGATACTGTCCAGGAGTTTGGTTTTACCATGATCGACATGACCCATAATGGTTACGATAGGAGGGCGGTGTTTAAGATCGTCCTCACCACTCTTATCGCTCTCGATAAGGGTCTCGTCGTAGAGACTGACGATTTTCACCTTTGCCCCGTATTCCTCAGCCAGAAGCTGTGCCGTTTCGGAATCGATCTGCTGGTTTATGGTTACCATCATCCCCATTCCCATGAGCTTGGAGATCAATTCGCCGGCCTTGAGGTTCATCTTTCTGGCCAGTTCGGAGACGGTAATAACTTCCATGATATCTATCTCTTTGGGTACCGGATTGACCTTTTTAACGGGACGTTTCTTTATATGAAAATCCCTCTCTTCGACTTCTTCCTTCCGGTTCTTCTGATAGGCGGCCTTCTTCTTGGCTTTGAAGAATTTCTTTCCGCTTTTTCCCTTGCCTTCTTCCTGGGCCGGAGCCGGCGGTGCGCCACCTCCGGCAGCTGGTCCCGGGCGTCTGAAACCACCGCCGGGCCGCGCCGGGCCGCCGGGTCTTCCCTGTCCGGGACCGGAAGGTCCCCGTCGCGGCGGTCTGCTGTCGGGCGTTCGTTCCCGGCGCCCAGGTGTCTGAGGACGGGCTTCTCGATTGAATCGGGTTTCGCCGGAACGCATACGGGTATATCCGCCGGTACGTCCCTTCTGGGTTGGACGAATTTCCTCGGGCTTAGAAGGAGCAGTCTCCTTTTTTGCCGGTTTCCCGGCCTTTTCCGGCGCCGCCTTTTTATCTTCTGTCGCAGTATTTTCTGTCTCTGTATCTGCAGTCTCGGTCGCTGCTCTTTTCTCCGCCTTGGTTTCAGAAGGAGGGGAGACCTTTTCTGCAGGCTTTTTCTGCTGAGTCGACTCGTCGACAGTGCTCGACTGCTCTGCTTCCCGGGCAGACTGCACCTCGTCCTGACCTGCCTCCGCGGCGGACGCTTCTTCTTTCTTCGCGACCACACGAGGAACGGGCTTCTTCTTTTTCTTTACGACTACAACCCGTTTTTTCTCATGTTTTTCGTCGGACGAAATTTCCTCTGGTTTCTTGTGCTTTATAAGGGTTGCCTTCGGTTTCTTCTTGTTTTCCTGTTCTTCAGCCATAGTTCCTCGGTTGATCTTATGGATTCCTCATCAAGAATCCATTACTCTTCTTCCTCTGATATTTCAAAGCTCAAACCAACGCCACAATTGGGGCACGTTGACATGTCGACGCTTATCGGATGTCCACACTCGGGACACTCATAGGTTTCATCCTCTTCAGATTCGAAGAAGTCGTCTGTTTCATCATTTTCTTCTTCTTCCTCGATAATGTCAACATTGTCATTAATAATAGCAGTTATGGTTTCCACATCCTTCGAGTCAAGCCCCTCAATCTCCGCCATTTCCTCAGGACTGAGACTGATCAGGTCTTCTATCAACTCGATATTGTTCTCTTTCAGGATTTCCACGATATGTTCGGGAATATCCGGAAGCTCAGCAATACTGGTTATCTCTTCCTCTTCTTCCACGTCACTGAAAAGAGCCTCCATGGCCTTCTTGCTCTCCGCGGCAATGTCCATCTCCTCAAACTGGGCTACGGTTTTAACATCGATATTCCAGTCTACAAGACGGTTTGCAAGCCGCACATTCAAACCCTGCTTGCCGATGGCCAGGGAAAGCTGGTTCTCTTCTACAACCGCAAGGGCTTGTCGTTTTGCTTCGTCAAGAACAACAACGGTATCGACCTCAGCGGGAGAAAGTGCATTCTTGATAAAATCCCGGGGATTATTGTCATACTTCAGGATATCAATCTTTTCTCCCTCCAGTTCTCTGACGATTGCCTGAATACGGACACCCTTCATTCCGACACAGGCCCCAACGGGATCGACATCTTCCCTGTTAGAATAGACAGCGAGTTTGGTACGGTACCCGGGTTCCCGAACGATTTTGAATATCTCTACCGTCTTATCATAAACCTCAGGAACCTCCAGTTCAAAGATTCGCCGGACAAAATCGGTATGAGTCCTGGAAAGTACTATCTGCAGGCCGGAGGTAGTCTTGTTCACTTCGTAGATAAGGGCCTTGATTCTGTCGTTGGGACGGTAAATCTCCCGGGGCGACTGGTAGCGCTTGGGAAGAATGCCCTCGACCCGGCCCAGATCCACGAATATATTCCCGTTCCTTTCTCTCTGATAGTAGCCGATGATCATCTCGCCTACCTTTTCCTGGAATTCGGAATAGAGGGTGTCCTTCTGAATATCCCTGAGGGTCTGCTTGGCTTTCTGTTTGGCACTCTGCACGGCGACACGATCAAATTCCTGAGGATTTATCTCGATCAGCAGTTCATCCCCAAGCTCACACTCTTCGTTAAGCTCCAGAGCCTCTTCCAGGGCGATCTCGGTCACCTCATCATACACGTCTTCAACAATCTGTTTACGGGCGAAAAGGGCTACCTCATCGCCTTCTTCATCAAACCGCACAACCGCATTGTCGCATTGTCCAAACTTCTTCTTGTAGGCAGCCAGCAGGAAGTCTTCTATCGTCTTTTTAACCAGGTCTTCCGAGATTCCCCGGTCCTGTACAATCGATCGTATCGCGTCAGCTAATCCAGAGGCCATATATACCCCCTACCCTTCAGATATTTTCGCTTTAACAATTTCTGCTCTCCCGTATCGTCTCTCTCCGTCATCGACAGTGAGAACTATTTCTTCATCATCCGCGTAAATCAAATCACCCTGGACCCAGTCGCTCGAATCTTCCGTCAGCACGCGAAATTTGCGGCCTATAAAAATCGGGAATTCACGAAAAAATTTTATATTTCTGCTGATACCCGGAGAGGATATCTCCAGACTTATATCCCGTGAATCAAGAACCACCTCAAGGCGGGGCATTACGGTTCTGTATACTTTGGTACAGTCATCCAGGGAGACCCCATCAGGACTATAAATGTAAATAACAACCTGAATGGAACCTTTAACGGGGCGGCACTGAGCCTCCACTACCGAGAAACCCATCCCATGGATAATGTCCACCGTCGATTCAAGTTCAGGACTTATTCCCGTTCCTTCTTTCATACATTCAGACGAAGAATCCGCCATTTCCTTTTTTTTGAGTGGGACCTGTCAAGAAACACCTTTAATCCAATCGGTATTTCTGCAGAGTCCCCTGTATAAAAAAAAGAGCCGCCGTGGACTCTTTTCTGTTCCGCTGCAATTCAACTGTCGTGAATAAATAGTATCAAGCTTGGAAAGACTAGTCAATAGCAAATACAATCCAGGCCTTCACCTGCGAACCTTTAGCCTCGATGGCGGCAGAAGCAGCTCGGAGGCTGGCGCCGGTGGTCCTGACATCATCCAGAAGGACAATACTTTTGCAGGTTCTTTTTCCCGTACACCGGAATACTGCCCGACTGTTTTCTTCTCTGGCCCTCCTGTCAAGCTTCTTCTGTTCCTTTCCGGCGCTGCGTACAAGGAGGTCAGGACAAACCGTGAGACCCATTCCCTTCAGGTGAGAAGCCACCCGTTCCATATGTCCCCAGCCGTTACGCCGGCGTGATTTCCTGCTTGAAGGTATGGGAACAATCACACTTTCCTTCTCTTCCGCTCTCAACTCACTGAAAATTTCTTCGGCTATAAGCGGTGAAAGGGATGCAACTCCGCCGAATTTATAGCGCTGAAGAAGTACCCGGGCTGCCCCCCGGTAATAAAAAAGTCCGCGTCCGTCTGGTCCGGGAGTTTCCTGCTCCCTGCAGCTGAGGCACAGGCCTTGCTCGCTCGTCAGGCTTATGCCGCAGCGGGGGCAGCGACGGCCGCTGATTCTTCCGGACTCAAGCTCTGCCTTACAGACGATACACAGGGGTTTATGCGTGTTTTCGGACAACTGGCGTCCGCAAATAACACATACCCGGGGAAAGAAAAAATCGAAGACAGGAAAAATACATCCGGAACTCACGTAAATATAAACCCGGCACGGTATTCCCCTGCTTCAGGACTCCAGGGATTTTTGTATTCTGGCAATAAAATTCAGGGCCTCCATGGGAGTGGTTGAATCGATCTTAAGATTCTTTAACTCCTGGATCACCATATCGTCGGCCCCGAACAGGTCCTGCTGGCCTTCTCCGGCTCGGGAAGGCAGTACTGTCAGCTGAGTACCGCCGTCAAGACCTCCCAGGATTTCCGCAGCCCTGCGGATAACCTGATCGGGGATCCCCGCCAGACGGGCCACGTGAATGCCGTAGGAACCTGCCGCAGCCCCATCCTTCAAACGCTTGAGGAAGATGATCTCCCCCTCTTTTTCCAGAACCTCCATGTGCAGATTGCGCAATCCCGGGTTTTCGATGGATGTAAGTTCGTGATAGTGAGTGGCAAAGAGAGTATTTACCTTTTTTTCCAGAATATACTCCGAAACCGCCCAGGCTATGGAGAGACCATCATTGGTGCTGGTCCCCCTTCCCACTTCATCCATGATTACCAGGCTGGATTCACTCATATAGCGGAGAATATTTGCAGTCTCATTCATCTCCACAAGGAAGGTTGATTCCCCTCGTGCAAGATTGTCCGAGGCGCCGACACGGCAGAATATTCTGTCCACAAGGCCGATCTCCGCCCGGGCCGCAGGCACAAAAGAGCCGATCTGGGCCATGAGAACAATAAGGGCGGTCTGACGCAGCACCGTTGATTTACCCGCCATATTGGGCCCGGTTATCAGTGCGAAGGGAGGTTCATCACCACCCAACCTAAGGGAGTTGGGTATAAATTCGCCCGGGGGGAGGTGCTTTTCCACCACCGGATGCCTGCCCTCTTCGATGAGAATACCCCCGGAAGGATGTACCTGAGGCCGGATAAAACCGTGCACCGTTGCGGCATAGGCGAAACCGGCGACAGCATCAAGTTCTGCAAGATACTCGGCACAGGCGTAGAGCTCATCAAGCTTGGAGCGTACCTTCTCCCGGAGTTCAAGAAAAACTTCGCGCTCCAGTTCTATTGCCCGTTCAGCCGCACTGTTGACCTCTGTCTCGATATGAATCAGCTCATCAGTAGTAAAACGTTCACTCCCCACCAGAGACTGGCGCCGGATAAAATGTTCGGGAACAGATTTCAGGTTCGACTTCGTTATCTCGAAAAAGTAGCCTATTATCTTGTTGTATTTTATCCTTAGGTTCGCGATTCCCGAGGACTCGCGCTCCCTCTCGAGATACTCCTCCAGGACCCGTTTCCGATCTCTGCGGACGTTTCGCAGTCTGTCGAGCTCCTCGTGGTATCCCGAGGCAATCAGGCGCCCTTCAGTCAGCAGAATGGAAGGATCCTCATGGAGCGCCTTCGAGAGGAGTCCGATCAATCCGTCGAGGGCATTCTCCTGCTCTGGATCGAGACCGGGGAGAGAATCTTTTCTGCCATAGCCCTCGAGAAACTCCTGGATTCTTCGTGCACAGCTCAGGGTATTTCGTATGGATAGAAGATCCTTGGCATGTGCCTTATGCAGGGCTACCCGGGTAGCAAGACGCTGCAAATCCAGCACACCGCTGAGTTCTTCACGGATGGAGCCGAGAAGAATCTGGTTGCGATAGAGGGCCTCAACTGCATCAAGTCTGCAATTAATCTGATCCAGGCTCCTCAGGGGATGGAGCAGACGGCTTCTGATTCTCCTTGCCCCCAGGGAAGTACGTGAATAATCGAGGACTTCCAGCAGGGTGTACTGTTCGCTGCCGTCGTTCAGGTTCCGTACCAGCTCCAGGTTCCGCTGGGTGGCTGTATCGAGACCGACGTAACTCTCATCGGTGTAACGTTCCAGGGAGCGTATGTGGTCGAGCAGGGTTTTAGAGGTTTCCCCCACATATTCAAGGACCGCGGCCGTTGTCATAACGATGGGATCATCCTGGTCTATTCCGAAGCCCTTCAGATTCGCCGTGCCGAACTGACGGCAGAGGCGCTGAAACGCGTCAGTCTGGTCGAAGTGCCAGTCTGGAATCCGGTTTACAACCATGGATTTTCTGTCTCCGATTATCTGGCGCAGGGCCTGGTCCTCATCGTAGAGCGACTCCTGCAGCAGCAGCTCCTTGGGATCGAGACGATTGATCTCCAGGGAGAGATACTCATGAAAGCGTTCCTTTTTTACAGAGGTCGCTTTAAAGTCCCCGGTAGAGAGATCCAGATATGAAAAACAGGCGGTGTTGCCGTAGATCCCGAAAGAGAAGAGATAGTTATTCCGGCGATTATCCAGGTAATCCTCTTCCAGAACCGTTCCGGGAGTAATGATTTCGACAACTTCCCGTTCGGCGATTCCCTTTCCTTTTTGCGGGAGGGCAGTCTGTTCACAGACCGCTATCTTCTTCCCGGCTTTCAGAAGCCGTCCGATATAGGCAGAAGCGGCATGATAGGGTATGCCGCACATGGGAATGTTATGTCGTTTGGTCAGAGTTATGTTCAGAATTCCCGATACTTCTCTGGCGTCCTGTTCGAACATCTCATAGAAGTCCCCAAGCCGAAAAAAGAGGATTGCGTCGCGGTGTTCCTTTTTTATGCGCCGGTACTGGCGCATCATGGGTGTTGTTTCAGACATTGAAAGGCCGGATCAGCCTCCGGCGTTTCTCATCAAGCGTTTGATAACCAGATCGGTAATGTCCGCATCCTTGGAGAAGAACAGGATGTTCGGATCCTGAGCCTTATAGATAACTGCGTAACCTTCCTGTTCCGCAACATAACCAATGGCCTGAAGAATCTCGGATGACAGGGAGGATGATGCCTGCATGCTCTCCTTCAGGCGATTGATACGATTTGTCATGACGCTGTGGTAGTCCTTCAGATACTCCTGCTTTTCATCGATCTGCTTTTCGATTCGAAGAACCAGGGACTCATTGCTGTTTCGCTGGGCGTCCAGCTTGTCTTCCTTGAGCTTATCTATCTGATTGATGATACTGCGTCGTTCTTCCTCGTAGGTGTTCTGAAGTTCTTCTATCTTCCTGAAGGAGACAGACTCCCGGAAGTACTGACTGAAAATTTTAGAAAGATCGACAACCCCTACCCGGGATATAACCTGACTGTAGCCTGAGCTGAGAGCAAGAGTCAGCAGCAGTGCAGAAATAATTCGTTTCATCCATTCTTTCCTTTGCCTGGATAAATTGTATTGTTCCCTTCCGGTCTCATTCTACTATACCCGTTCTACATGGTCATGGTAAAGGCAATTATGAAATCAAGACCGGAATCGGGATCATCCTTGTCTTTGAAGAGCGGACCGGGCTGCCATTCGATACCGTCGTCCAGGATCTTGAAACGTTTTGCAAAGTAGAATCCCAGGGGAATACCCGGGATGGTTAGTTTCAATCCGCTCCCCAGGGTAAATTTGAAGTCTTCGAGTTTCATG
>Ga0334900_1000642_pt1 | contig 47980 bp, 30 predicted proteins | sample GraSluR3_MG_2_FD_207231 | JGI IMG/M metagenome (GOLD analysis project Ga0334900, IMG submission 207231) | Sludge microbial communities from methane-producing bioreactor in Wageningen University, Netherlands - Granular Sludge_31_08-R3 | ecosystem: Engineered > Bioreactor > Anaerobic >... | reverse complement strand
AACGAAGGCGAAGATGCTTTGTGATGATGAATATTTATATATAGAGACTTATATGGAGTAAACTGACCTTTGGGTAAGTCTTACAGAGTGAGATGCAGTAATTTATTTTGATAATGATTTTGAAGTATTTAAAGGCTGTTGAATAATAACAAGTTTTGTTCTACAAGCTTCTAGCTTGTAAGGATGTTATTAATTGATATTCATATATTTAAAATATATTTATGCAAGGATGCTCGCATAACATAATTATTCAACAGTCTTAAAGAATATCTTCTCAATCATGGGAAGTTTACAAAAAAACCATTAAAACCTTTATATTTTGAAGGATATAAAAAATGTCTGAGATATATCTTACTCCCAATACTTATAAAATTATACTCAAATCTATTTCTAACAAACCGGATTTACATATCTTTAGTGATGGAAGATTGATTGATAAGATAGATTTTCATTAATATTTTAATCTGGAATTATTGTGTTTTTAGAATTATTTGTTCCTCTATACTATTAAGACAGCCTCTATTATATATAGTGAGACATATTGATAAAAATTTGACATTAACTCAAAAATTGTTAAAAAAACTGTTGAATAATTGCAAGCACGTTCTACATGCTGAATGTTATTAAGTTAAGGAATTGTACATCGATCTTCCAGATCGATAAGTGCTTATTTTCTCGATCAGGATGATCGAGGTACATCAAGTTTTCAGCTCGATCATAATCCGGGAGTTCCTCGCTCTTACTTGTATTGCTATATATTGCAGAGACTTCCTGAAATATGTGACAGAATCAAAGGAAGTCCCTGCTTCGCGGGAAACTCCCTTTTATAAAATCCTTAAAATATAAGAAAGTTTTAATACACTCATTCTTACTTTTTTACACTCAAACTTACACTGTGTCTAAGTAAAACAAACTAATGTTTAGTTTGCTTTTAATTTATTGGACTGTCCCAATTTATTAGTTTCTTAGTCACATTTGCAAGATGTTAGGTGTAATCATTCTCGGTAAAATATTCAAAGTAAACTCTTGACTTTAATTAGTGTTTGTTTTACTATGTACCTATATGGAGGTGATTATGATATTTGGTTATGCACGTGTAAGTACTACTGAGCAAAATTTGGATTGGCAATTAAAAGAGCTTAAGAAGCACGGTTCTGATGAGATACTTCAGGAAAAAGTTACAGGCACAAAGGCGGACAGACCGGAACTAAACAAATTACTTGAAAAGCTAAGAAAAGATGATGTTGTTCTTGTTGCTGATCTGACTCGGCTTAGTAGAAGCACTAAAGACTTGTTCAATCTTGTTGAGCTGATTCAGTCCAAAGGAGCTAACCTCAAATCTATCAAAGAGTCCTGGTTAGACACCACTACCCCAACAGGAAAGCTTATGTTTACCTTTATCGCAGGTATAAGTCAGTTTGAAAGAGATTTAATATCTCAGCGAACTAAAGAAGGCTTAGAGATAGCCAGAGCAAGAGGTAAATTTGGTGGCAGAAAACAAAAGCTTGATAAAACTAAGAAAGAATATATACACAAGCTGTATCAGGAAAAGAATATGAGTGTAATGGATATTTGTAAGATGTTTGATATTAGTAAGCCAACATTATACAAAGTAATTTCTTCGCTTTCTGAAAATAACAGTTGACAGGGATCGTATTTTTGTTTGTATTAATTACAGGAGTTTAAAATGAATTTAGAAATTTTTAAAGACCAAGACTTAAGAAATCTTTTAGAATCAAATGGAGTTGATGAACTGAAAGTATTTGGCTCTTGCGTAAGAAATGAAGAAACTGAAGATAGTGATATAGATTTGCTTGTAACTTTTAAAAAAGATACAGGGCTTTTTACCCTAATTCGTTTAGAAAGAGAATTAGGTGAGATTTTAGGCAGAAAAATAGATTTACTTACAGACAAGGCTCTTCATCATGATTTGAAAAGTCATATCTTAAGTGAAGCAAAGGAAGTTTTTCATGCAAAAAGATAAGGCTTTGAATTTGAAGAGTATTATTAAAACCATTCTATCAGTCTTTAAAAGTTGAAGATAATTTAATCGTATGACATTATTTTATAAAGTGTATTTGGAGTATTATGACAAAGAGTGAAGTATTAGAGATTATTAGCAATGGTGAAAATTCTGAAGTGGAATTTAAGAGAGATGATATTCGACCAGAGCAGATTGCTAAAGAAATAATTGCTTTTTCTAATTCTTATGGAGGTCGTTTATTAATAGGCGTTGAAGATAATGGTCGTATTGTCGGAATAAAAAGAGATAATCTGGAAGAATGGATAATGGATACCGTTTGCGGTCGTTATATTCATCCGGCACTTATTCCAAAATATGAAGAAATTAAAATTGATGAAAAAAATCGTATTGCAGTTATAACTGTTTTTTCGGGAGTATCTAAACCTTATGTACTTATTCATAATGATCGGGAAGATATTTTTGTTCGTTCAGGTTCAGTAAGTAAACTGGCAACCAGAGAACAAATTATAAGACTTTCTGAATCAGGTGGTCTATTACATGTTGAATTAATGCCTGTTCCTAATACTTCTTTTAAAAATCTTGATAAAGCCAGGTTAGAGAATTATTTCAGAGATATCATTAAAGATCCGTTCGTCCCTAAAACTGATAATGAGTGGCTCTTAAGATTAACTGATATGGGATTTCTTTCTGATTTACCTTCTTATGACAAAGTTTGTACGATTGCCGGACTTACTTTGTTTGGTATTAAACCACGCCGATATTTAAAGCAAGCCGGGATTAGGTTAATGGTTTTTGATTCGCAAGATTTGCAATATAAAGCTTTGCTTGACACTGTTATTGATGCCCCAATGCTTGCTCGTAGAATGGAAAATGAAATCGGCAGTAGCATTCTAATTGATGAGGGTTTAATAGAGAAGACAGTTAGTCAACTTATTCCATTTATAACTGTTGAGTCTGAAACTATTGATATGGGACTTAGAAGAGAGAAGAAATGGCTTTATCCGCTGGAAGTTATTAGGGAGTTATTACTAAATGCACTCGCTCATAGAGATTGGACTCGAAATACAGATATTGAAATCATTATATATCGGGATAGATTAGAAATCACCAGTCCGGGTGCTTTACCAAATTCGATGACCGTTGAGAAAATGATAGCCGGCAGAAGAACTCCTCGTAACCCGATTATTATGGAAGTACTCAGAGATTATCAATATGTAGATGCCAGAGGAATGGGAATAAGAGTTAAAGTTATCCCCATTATGTATGAATTTAATCACTCTGAACCAGTTTTTGATGCCACTGATGATTATCTGAAAACAACTTTAAGACCTGCACAAATTAACAAAACATATAATGACCCTAAAAAACCACTGAATGACCCTAAAAATGACCCTAAAAAGACAGATATTAAAGAAATTATTCTTGAAATTCTTAAAAATGACCCTAAAGCATCGTATGAAAAGATAGCAAATTTAACTTTAATCAGCAAAGCAACGATAAAAAGACATCTTCAAAAAATGAAGGAAGAAAATCGTATTAGCAGAAAAGGTGCAAAAAATGGCGGGTATTGGGAAATTAAATGAGTTTTTTAATGCTTACATTGAGCTTCCGGCTCGATCATAATCAGGGAGTTCCTCGTTTTTTTTTGCTTTATATTGCAGGGACTTCCTGAAATATGTGACAGAATCAAATGAAGTCCCTGCTTCGCGGAAAACTCCCTTTTATGAAATCCTTAAAATATAAGAAAGTTTTAATACACTCATTCTTACTTTTTTACACTCAAACTTCCACTGTGGTAAAGTAAAGCAAACGAACGTTTAATTTACTTTTTAAATTCTCTATGGGAAAAATTTATAAACATCATTTCTATGTAGAATCCTGACAAAAGTAATGGTATTATTTTCTAACTTTATTCCTATCCTGTAAACACCTTTTCTGATACGATAATAATTATCATATCCTTTAATTTTCTTAATATCATTTGTGTTGAACCAGTCAGGTATTGAGTCAATATCATTAAAACAAAAATCAAAAAGCTCCTGATACCAGATAGTATTTTTAAGCTTCTTAAAGTCTTTGATAAATGTTTTCGTATATTCTAAATTAATCATGCAAGAGTTTTAGTGCATCTGTTTTTGATAATGTTTCTTCATCAGATTCTGTTTCCTGCATTGCTTTACCGAGAGCGTTATCTTCTAAAAGTTCAATTATTTTCTCATAATCATGATATGGGATGATAACATACTCAAGATTGCCCTGAGAATCTTTAACAAATTGTTCATGACCTGTTAGTTTTAATGCTGTTTGCATTGATACTCCTTACCTTCATACTCTGATACTGTATTGAGATTGACTCTTTATAACACAACATATTTGAATAATTTATTAAGTCAAGATATTTTTAGGTTGAAAATTTTTCTTTCATAAAAAAGACAAACTAATCTGTCATAATAAAGCAAAATATTTATTTCAAACAAAGAGGTAAGTATACTCGAACTAAATTGATTTCAGATAAAATACATAATTTAAGTGCCAGAGGCACGACACGTATGTAACGCCGTGCGTAAGCACGGCGGATAAGTACAAACCAAAAATAAGCTCTGTAGGAGCGACACAATAATAGTGTTAAAGTTATATTTAATATATATTCTTAAGTGAATTATGTCGCTCCTCTGGAGCTTTTATTTAATTGTGATTTTGTCGCCGAGCTTACGCACGGCGTTACAAATATTTCGCCTCTCTGAGGCTTAGTTGTTGGGGCTGTTGTTGTTACGATTAGAAACTGTACAATTGTTGGCATTCTATAGCCGGTCGCACTCATATTCATTTCTATAGCATTCCACTCTACATTGTTACTTATTGGTACATTGCCCCAGTTATCCGGATTAGTATCCCCTGCTTTTGCATACACAGGCATAAGACCTTCCTGAATACTGCGACGATTACAGTAAACAAGAATGTTATACCATGTAACCGGTATCTGTTTCTGTAGAGCTTACAGCCACAAGAGAGGCTGTGCAAAAATGCAGAAAAGTTCTACAAGCTTCCTTGCTTGTAGTTTCATAAAATATTGAATATCTATCACTTATGGTTTTGAGTGCAAGCAAGGATGCTCGCACAACAGACCAAAATACAAGCAAAGATACTCACAAAACGTCATTATTCAACTGTCTTTCTAAATCTCATACTCTTTAAAATAAAAAAAAGTGCAAGCAGGGATGCTCGCACAACAATAACATTACAAAATAAATATTATATAACAATCTTTTATATTTGCATAATTGTTTCAATAATTTTTTGAGTAGCTTGACCGGTATATTTATTTTCAAAAAGCATATCAGTAATAAATTTCCTTTTTTCTTTATAAGGATCAATTCCTCTGTTTAATTTCAAAACAGCAAGTTTCATCTCATCTAAACTTTCAACTTGATACCCAATATCTCTATGAGTATATTCTAAATCTGTCGAATTATAGTTTTTATATGTCTTTTGCAAAGGATTATTAAAAAGCACAACCGGCTTGTCAAGTGCAGCAAATTCCATCATCACAGAAGAAACATCAGAAATCAAAACATCAGCAATAGCAAGATATGGAGTAATATCTAAATCATTAAGATAAAAAACTCTTTTATCTATCTTATTAAGTTGACTATACATATCCTTATAATGTTGTGCTGTTGAACCGTGTAATTTAATAAGCAAAATACTATTCGGATCCGGCAGAACTTCATAAATTTTATCTTTAACATAAGGAATAGCTGAAAGTTCATCATTAAATGTAGGAGCAAATAACACATAAAAAGAATCTTTTGGCAATCCAAGCCTTTGTAATTCAGTATCTCTATTTATTTTTTTAGAAAACAAATCATCAAGCTTTGCCATACCTGTCGCAAGCACCGGTTTAGATATAATCTTTTCCATCATCTCTTTATGATATCTGCCTGGTACACATACAATATCCGAGAGCTCCTCTCTTTTTGCAGTTTCTGTATTTGTATAATACTGTCCTTTTGACAAGACACCATGACCTACATTAATCAATTTACCGCAATTTTTAACCCAAGGATAAACAGAGTCGGCTATAATCGTTACATCCGGTTTAAAATCTTGAGGAACCTCAAACATTGGCAAACCATAAGATTTTAATATTTCAAGTTCTTCATGCGTAAAACCAGCTCTGATTTCAGGAGCATAATGCATATATCCAACAGCAAGGTCGATATCACCTCTTTGCTTCAAAGTCTCGGTAATGGGCTTTAGGATGGGTATATGGACATTTTTGAAGTAGTAGATGAGGATGTGTTTCGATATAGCTTTATCGTGATTAATAATTTCATTATACTCGTTAGCATAATACATAGCATCTTCTGAAATATCTTTAACAATAGGTATATTATTTGTAAAACTTGAAATCAATGAAGGATTGATAATGATTTGATTCATTTTTTCAAGTAAATCAAAAGAATTGCCAGCCTTAAAAATTAAACCATTAACTTCATGAGTAACAGCTTCTGGTATGCCTCCGGCATCACTTGCTATAACAGGAGTTTTAAACATATATGATTCTTGCACAAGCAAAGGATAGTTTTCCATAAGAGAAGGGATTACTGTAATATCAATATTGGCAAAAATGTCCGGTAAATCTTCAGGCTTGTATTCTCCGTGATACACAATATTACTCTTATCGCTTATCATACTAAAAAGTTCATTTTTGAAACTTTCATCATAAGATTTACCCCAAATATTTAATTGCACATTAGGTTTGTTAATTTTTAAAAAAGCTTCAACTAATGTATTAATACCTTTTCTTCTTATCAATTGACCGGCATATCCAAATCTTATTAAATTTGATTTATTTTTTTCTTTTGTTTTTTGCACTATAAAACCTAATGGATTTACAAATATATTTTTTAAACCATAAATATCAAATTTATTTTTTAAATAATTACTAGGTGCATATAGACGATTAATTTTGTTGTATTGTTCATATAAATAAGTTTTTCTATATTTCTTGTATTCTAAGGCAATTTCTTTTAATTCAGTCCGTTTAATAGGTTCAACATGGTTTTTTAACAAGCATTCAGTACATTTTTCTACAGTATCAGGTCCTGAGCATAAACGTTGATCAGGAGTCATTAGATGCCACTCATCACATAAAAACCAATAATCATGTAATGTCATTATCATAGGTATTTTTTTATTAGATAAAACTTCAATAGGTACTGCTGACATTTGGCCTAAACCGTGAAAATGAATTAAATCATAATGATTATCTTCAAAAAATTTATTTAAAAAATCAAAGATTAAATCTGAACGCACATTTTGATAATCTAAGACATTTGGTGTTTTGTAAATTCTATGCACTACCAAATCGTCGTAAATAACTTTTTCGTAATCACCTACATTTTTATTATGATTAAGAAACACCGGGTGTAATATTTCAACCTCAGCTAAGCCTGATTGATTAATTGCCTTAGCTAAATTTCTTGCATAAAGCTGTGCTCCTGCATAACGATAAGGTGGAAAGTCATGACAGATGAAGAGGATTTTTTTGGGGTTCTTTATAAAGAAGTAATTATTAAACATTTCGACTGCCTTTTTTGCATTTCTTCCATCTTTATTTTCTTTTATTATCAAATTTATTTTAGAACCAACATAATGCTCTTCAATAATTAATTGATTAATGAGATTAGTGATATTTGATTTATCATCAATAACAACAGAATCTTCCCAAGCAGATTTATCAATTCCGAAAAGTTCTTCTTGATGATTATTCCATGTTAAAACAGGTTTATTTAATAGTAGAGCTTCAATAACAATAGATGATACATCACTAATTAATAAATCAATATATTTCAAACAAAGTAAAGGATAAAAATTTATATCATGAATAAATGCAATATTCATTCTATTGAAGCAATAATCTTGTAACTCACTAAGAATATTTGAAATATCAATTTTTGTTTTTGCTTCAGAAAAAATGTTCGGGTGTAGCTTTACTATAATGTTGAATTCATCTGAAATTGAATTTAATATTTTCTTCCAATGCTTTAATGAAGAATAATTCCACCAACCACCCCAGGTAGGACCGTACATTATAGTTTTTTTATTGATATCTAATTTATATTCTTTGAAAAACAGCATTTTTGATTTAATATTAAAAGATGTATTAAATAGATAATCCAATGGAATATAACCTGTATTCTTGCAATAGTTTATTCCTTGTTGTTTAAGAAATTCTTCACCAGATTGATTTGACACAAAATAAAAATCACACTGATGCATATACTTAGCATTATATGTGTAATTCTTATCAGCTAATCCATGTTGAAACAACAATATTTTTGTATTAGGACTTATTTGTCTGATTTTATTATATAAATCTTTTTGAGGAAAATGTTGAATTATAAAATCAGGTTTTAAAGTTTTCAAAATATGTGTTAATTCTTTATCATTAAATATGATATCATCAATGTCATTTAATCCTAAATCATTTAATAAAACATAATTAATTTCGTTAAAAATAAATTTAGAATTTGGAAATGATTTTTTTAGCTCCAATATAAAAGGTAAAACATACTCCATTTTTGCAATAGAATAAAAAATAAAATTGTTTTTTTTACTAATTAAAGGTTGATGTTTTTTAAAAAAAGTTTTTTTCCAAATATTTACAGGATAAATTCTATTAATTATTGTATTATAAATTGATTTTTTCTTAATTTCTAATAATGATTTCCACTCATTGAAATATTCATTAATCACAGGATAATAATGATCAAAATCTTTTACCCAAAAACCATCTTCGCAGTAAATTTCAATTTCATTTTTTATGCAGTCAATAGCCCACTTATTAAAGAAATAATTGTAATTTGAATCATCATTATTTGACTCTCTTGGAGTCTGACTTTCATAATGATAAATCTCTGCCTTTGGCTGATAAATGATTTTAAGTCCTTTTTGCCTTACTTTACAACAATAATCAATATCTTCACAACCATTTAAATATTTTTCATCTAAACCATCTAATTCTAAATATAAGTCTTTTCTTGTGATAAAGCAGGCTGCAGTAACAGCATCTACTTCACCATATTTATTAACTAATGGATGATTTTTATCTAAAAATTTATAATGATGTCTGAATTTATTGTTATGATAAACTAAAGAGACTCCACAGTGTTGGATAGTATCATTATCATATAATAATTTTGCTCCAACAACTCCAATACTATCATCTTGTTCAATAGTACTTACTAATACATCTAACCAATCATTTGTGGGCAAGGTGTCATTGTTTAACAGTATCAGATATTTACCTCTTGCAATTTTTACTGCCTGATTATTAGCTTTTGCGAAACCTTGATTAAATGAATTTTTAATAACTTTTAGTTTTGAGCATCTGATGGAATTTAAATATTCAGCTGTTGAGTCAGTTGATGCATTATCTACAACAATAATCTCAAAATTAACAGATGTATCGAGTATTAATAACGATTTAACGCATTGCTGTGTAAATTCAAGCTTGTTATATACTGGGATAATTATAGAGACAAGTATATCACATTCATAATTAAGCTCTGTTTTAAAAGTTAATAATTTTTCTTCCATATTAATTATTCTTTGTTTTCTAATTAATTCAACGCTTGAATTATTTACTGGATAATTATTGAAAATTAACCGTGTTGTTTTAATAAAATCACACCATAAAGTTTTTGTCAAACTTTTTTTATCTTTGACAATTCTAAACTCACATGTAATAATTGGTATATGAACAAAATCGTATTTTTGTGAAATCCTTAACCAGTACTCCCAGTCCTCATGAGTTTGCATGCTTTCTATAAATAAACCAAACTCTTTAATAATGATGGATTCGTGAAATACACACAATGTTGGTGTAAGGTTTTTAATTAAGAAATCAATTTTTGAAAAATCATTAGAGTATTTAATTTTCTTACTTATTGTATATTCTTTATTTTCGACATATTTAACAGTATGTTCATAAGCATCAGTATAAAAAACTTTTATATTAGGATAATGCTTAATAGCTTCAATAAAAGTTATCAAGTGGTTATTATAATAAATGTCATCATCATCAAGGTAAGCTATATAATCTCCTTTAGCATTTAATAAACCTACATTTCTTGCAGCTGCAGGACCTTTATTTTCCTTTTGATAAAAAATTCTTATACGATTATCGTTGAATGAGTAAATTAGTTCTGATATATCTTCTCCATTATCATTGATAACTAATATTTCAAAATTTTGATATGTTTGCTGTAATACACTCTGAACTGCATTCTTTAACTCGTTTAATCTATTATATGTTGGTATGATAACAGAAACTAAGGGCATATAGTTGCTTTGATAAAAAGTAATTGGTTTTAAAACTCTATCAATTGAGTTAAATAACTCTATCTCATTTTTTTTATCATTAACAAAAAAATCTGATTTTTTCTTGAGGCATTGATCTTTCGGGCTTGTTATGCAAGCTTTCAGATAATACTTAAATCTTTCATCTTGATTCTTAGAATTACTCGCATGATAAAAATAAAAAACAGATGGATAAAATGTTAAATATTGCTTAATTTTGATGATGAAATCAACTGCCTCTAATGATAAAGATTCGTTATTCATCAGTTTATTGTAAACAAGTAATAAATTATTAACGACTAAATTCAATGCTTCTATATCCTTTTGATTTAACTTAGAGCTATGTAGATTTATACATTCTTTTGCTTTTTCAAACTCTGATAATCCAATTAAAGTATATAAATATAATAAGAAAGTCTCTGTAAAATCTATAAAATTGATTAACTCTAATACATTTTTACAAGAATAAAAATCAGAAAACCTAAAAAAACCTTTTGCAATATTATAATATGCCTGAACACTTGCATCTTTTTTTGACCAATCAATACTATGAAAAATTTCTCTTAGAGGATTATTGGCAAGTATATTTTTTATAACTAAAGACTCATAAGACTGGTCTATATATAAGTGGTTATGAGAAGATATATTCGCATCGTGCGACCTTAATGTATAGAGTACATTTTTGATTTTATAAAATTTAGCTTTATTTGCTAATCTGGACCATAATTCATTATCCTGTGCCCTTAAAAAAGTTTCATCAAAGAAACCTGCTTTTTTTATAATATCTCTTCTGACTAATGAACCAGGGAAGGTAATTCCTGATTTTATGATCATATTTTCAAGAATAAACTGTTCATTATTAGTATAATCTTCTGCTTTATAATGACTAATGATTTTTTTTGTTTTATCACACAATACTTCAATATCACAATAAATAACATCAACATTCTCTTTTGACAGTACTTGCGAATATGTTTGTAATATATTTGGATATAAAATATCGTCATCATCAAGCCATAATAAAAAATCTCCATGTGATTCAGCAATTAATTTATTTCTTGTTTTAGGACGACCTTCATTTTCTTTTCTTATGTATCTTATTTTTTCTGAATTAAAAGAATTTACAACTTCTTCTGTATTATCAGTAGAGCCATCATCCACTATTACAATTTCATAATTACTATAATTTTGATTTAATGCACTCTGAATTGCCTCTGCAAGGTAATTTGCTCGATTATAGGTTGGAATACAAATAGAGATAAGAGGGATTTTATCAACAGGAGGATGAATGTATATAACGCCTCTTTTCTTTCCTAAAGCTTTCGAATTATAGTAATATTGATAATTGGGATTAATTGAGAACAAGTCTTTACTAATATATTCCAAATCAAGTTTTTGATTTTTGTAAGAATCATATCCTAAATCTGAATTAGGCACATAAAAATCATGAATTACAATTATACTTTGATTCAAATCTCTATAGTTTCCAATAGCTTTTAATTCATCAAGTATTGGCCAATAATCATACCAGTGAGCATCAAGAAAAAATAGTACAGGTCTTGGGACAAAGCTAAGAATATCTCTGAGAACCTTCTCAGAACTTCCTAAAAATAAATGAATGTTTTTATAGTCTTTTAATTTTTCTTTAGTTTTTAAAAACACGTCTTTATCTACTTCTATTGAATAAACATTTTCAACTAACTTTGACATCTCTAATGTAGAGTTTCCTGTAGAAGTTCCTGTTTCAACAATTGATTTAATATTAAATCTTTTCACAAGCTCTTCAATCTCTTTTTTCACATAGTAGTCTCCGGTAAAAATGTAACCTTTTTCAATTCTATTTATTTCATCTATTAGGCTACTGTTATATCCTGTTGAGATTGTTTTTATTTTTGAGAAATGCTCTAAATATAGCTTATGTACAGTATTATACACATTTGGCCAAGCTCTATCAATAAACATTTGTTTATTGTTTTTAAAATATTCCTTAACAGCATTTTGTTGATTATCAAAATCATTTTTAGTAAATTGTTCTAAATACAAATTTAGTTTGTAACAATCAATATCAACATTTTTATACGCATTGCTTTTTTGAAAATTTCGTAAATCTATAAACATCTCATTACTAAAGTAATCCTCAATATTATAACAACCCATATAAATTGGAACTATTCTACCAATAAATGCATCAAATATTTTTTCTGTTAAATAATCATAGGAATACAGTTCGTCATAACAATTTTCAGGGCAAAATAAAAACTGACAAGTTTCAGTTATTTTAGCTTTATTATCTATTGCACCTTTGTAATAAGGTCTGTCAAGTAGCATACGACTATACCAACTTACTTCAAAACTTGAGTTTTTATAAAACCAATCAGCTACCTCTAACCTGATAGAATATAACTCACTTTTATGATTACTTTGTTTAGGATTGCTAATAAAAATTATCTCTTTTTTTCTATTATCCCAGTCTGTTGTGTTTTCAAAAATTTTATCATAAGCATTGATATGTGACAAATGTGCATGTGGCACATATAATGAACTGCTTAAGTTTTTTAATAATTTCTTATTCCAATGAATAACCAATGGATAAGTATTAAGCTTATTAGAATCATAATTTTGATTTAATACTGTAATAGGTTCAGTCAACCATACAGCTGTAAAATGATTGCAGTTTTTTGGTAAATCATTATAATATATTTTATACAAATGATTTTTATCATTATTAAAAAGAATTAGTTTTGAATTATCTATTATTGATGCAGTTACATCATTATATTTTCCATTTTTGTTTAAAACATAAACATCTTTGCTACTATTATATAATTTTTTTATTCCCACATTAAGACTATTCCATTCTTGCAAATATCTGTCCCAAATAGGATGCTTTCTTCTTAATCTTGTCCTAGATTGATCTTGTAAAAGTTTCTTTTTCTTTTGCCATTCAGGATTCTTTGTGAAATCATGATATATAATTGGTTTAGGTGAATACATTTGCTTTGAATAATCACTGTCAAACTGAAAAATTCTAATTGATAAGTCGACTCCACCACCACCCATAATTATTTCATCATCCCAACCTCCAACTTGATAAAATACATCTGCTTTATAAGAGGTATTCCCTTCTATATCAGCATAAAATGCTATTTCTTTATCGCCCAAATCATAATGAGCTGGTTTTTCACTTCCTGTTGTCTTAGGCAAAACCTTACCTCTTAAAGCAAAAATGTCATATTTTTTATGCAAATCTACATGATTTTTTATTAAATCATCATTTGGAAATGCATCATCATCTAAGAAAAGTAAAATAGATGCATTACTAAATATTGCTCCAATATTACGAGCTAAATAAGACCCTTTATTTGTTTTAAGTTTTATAAAAACATCTGAATAACACTTAAATTTTTCAAACTCACTATCGTTGCAACCATTAACAACAAAGATAAGCTCAAAGTTTTGACCCCTTTGCTTTTGCAAAGCTCTAAGATTTAATAAAATTTCATCAGAAAACTTCCAAGCAATTATTATTACAGATATACAAGGGTCTAAATTTGAGTTTATATATTCAATATTGCTTATTTCATTTTGATATAGATTTATTTTATTCTGCCAGTTTATTTTGGACAATTTTTCGTATAGTATTAAGTTTTGATTATCAAAATTTTCATTTTTTTTAACTAGTTTTTTGATTAAATCTTTGAAGCAACATGTTTGCAATGACATTCTAAAATCATTAATATATTTATCGTAATCATGATTTTTCCAACTAACATATTGGTGCATTAAATTATGCCTGTCAATCTTAGTATTTAACTTTAACTCATTATTAGCATAATCATGAAATATTATGACAGATGGAAAATAAATACATGATGATTCTCCATACGTTCGGACTAATCTATAGGAAAGCTCTGCTCCTTCTGCACCAAACAATAGTGGATCCATTCCACCACAACAAAGATAAGAATCTTTAAGAACAGCCGAATTCCCCTCTGTTCCAATATAGTATGGGAAAGGATTGTCTCCAAGATTATAATGCTTAGAATACTTAATGTATTTAACATCGTTTTTTGATAACACTTTACCTCTTAAAGCATGAATGTCGAATGTATCGAATGCTTTAATAATTTCAATAATAAAATTATTATCTGCTATTGCATCATCATCAAGAAAGGCCAATATTTTACCTTTAGCAAAATAAGCACCAATATTTCTACCTTCACTTGGATTTAAGTTTATTGGACATCTAACATACATAATTTTCATTGATAGCAACTCATCTAAAACTTCATCATTTTTGCCGTTATCAATAACTATAATTTCAGCATCTTCCTTCAATTGTGGTAAAACCGAATTTATACATTTAATTAAATCACTTCTCGTATTATACGCAACGATTACAACTGAGACTTTTATTTTATCATTATATAGTCTATTGTCATGTTTTACAAAAAAATCATAGTTTATTTTATTTCTATATTCTTGTATCAGTTGTGTCGCTTGATTAAAATCTCTTTGAAATAAAAAATTTTGAGCTTTGATAAAGCAATTTAAAGCATTGCTAAATTTTACTTTATCTTCTTGATTTAAATGTATAGTACTACTATTATCAATACATGAATTGCTAACACTGTTTGTATTTTGTATAAATATTTTATCCCAGTCATTATCAAATTCTTGTTCAATCAAGATTTGTTCTGACTCTAATTGAGTAATTAAGTTTTTTAAATCATTTGCTTTTTTATTAGAACTTTCATTCTTTATGATACCTTTCAAAATTTCTCCTGCTTCTTTATAATTTTTTATAGCAATGTATTGCTCTGCTAAAGCAAGACAGATATCTATATTGTCTGGCATAAGATATAACAAAAAATGTAATAAATTAACCGATATATGATATTCTTTTAAGTTTGAAAACTTAGTAATTTGAGATAATAAAATTTGTTTTATATTAAAAGTTGAATAATCACTCAGCATATTAAAATCAACATCTGAGCTTTTTAAATTTTTAACAAGAAAAGCCCTATACTCTTCAATAAGAGTAGTTTCAATGGCAACATTACATATTTTGTTGATCAAATACAACTGAAGATTATAATCTTTTTCAATTTCATTGAGATTATTAAGCAGAATAATCAACTCCTGACTATTAGGAAAAGTCTTCAACGCATCTTTGCAAATTCTAATACTATTCTGCAAATCATTGAAATTTTTATACCTATTTACCACTTGAATATATAATTGTACAATAAGTAATTCATTATCTTCCTTGCTTTTTTTATCAATCATATCACTAACTTTTTTTGTAGATAGTATTTTATCAAGTACTTTCAATTCAAAACTAAAATCACAAGTAATTTTATTCAGTCTCCCAGAAACATTTGTATAATGCAACCTTCTAAAACATAAAAACTGTTCAACAACCTTTATTTTAAAACATCCATTAATAGCAACTCTACTCCATAGCTCAAAATCATTAGCTCTAAAAAAATTTATATCATAGTATCCTATCTGTTGATAAACTTTTCTTTTTACCATACAACCTGGATCGAAAATTGGAGTGCTGTAAAAAAAGTACTTTAATACTTCATCTTCTTTGCCCCACCAATTAATTGTTTTAAGTTTGGAAACTATACAATGATTATCATCGTTAAAATTTATAAGATTACATGACAAAATGTCAATTTCTGGATAGTTATTTAATTCTTGGTTATATATTTCCAATATTTTTTTACTAAATAAATCATCACTACCAATCCATATAATATAATCACCTTTTGCTTCTTTTATACATCTGTTACGACTATCTGGGATATTAGTATGTTCTTTTTTTATATATCTGATTTTATCCGAATTAAAACTAAGAACAACTTCTTTAGTATTATCAGTAGATCCGTCATCAACAATTATAATTTCATAATTATCATATGTTTGATTTAAAATACTTTTAATAGTTTCATTTATTATATATGCTCTATTATATGTAAAAATACAAACAGAAAAAAAAAAATTTGAAACATTTATGCAATGTGGATTATTGTGTCCTGTTATTTTATGTACCTCTGATAGATTAACTTCAATATTTTTATCATTTTTATTTAATGCATATGCTTTTTTAAACAAACTTACAGCATCGTTATATCTTTTTTCGTAAAATGCTATTACGCCTAAATCATTAAGGACAATATGATTATTGCTATCAAATTTATTTAATTTTTTTAGTATTTTAATTGCTTCATTAAAGATGCTATTTGAAATCAATTTCTCTGCATCTATTATAAAATTATCAATCTTGTTTTCTAAATCAGACAAATATTCTTTACATGCTCTTAAAAATTCTATTCGTACATTTTCATATTTTGAATAAAATTGAACTTTTTCTTCCAATTCCTGAAGATTGGTAAAATACTCCACAGTCCTACCTAAATCCAATAAATCAGCTATTTCAGCATCATATTCAATAATTGGAATCGTATTTTTTTCTATACATTTTTTATAAATGCTATAGTTAAATTCATCTTTAAAAAAGAGCATACACTTACTTGAAGTCATGTAATCACTAATGTCTATTTTTTTATCTTGGTATTTCTTATCTGTAATGATATTCGATAACTCATTGTTAAAGTTATTTATCTTAAGCGCAAAACATATGTCATTTTGTAAAAAAAAATGATTATTAGTTAGTTTTTTGAGAAAAACTATTTTCATCCTATCACTTAAATTCTCAGATTGATATGACAAATCAAATATAATATCATTCATTATTGTCTCCAGTTAAATAATTACATTTTTGTTTAAAAAATGAGTCCATCTCTTACTCCGGGTTTTATAATCAATTTATACCAATTACAGTCTTTGACGATTTCTGTATATTTATTACAAATTTGGGCAGAGCAATATGACTCAGGTGTATAATTATCTCTAAAAAACATAGGTTTAAAGCTTGGAGTAAAATTATCTTCTAAACTATCAAGAATTTTTTTAGCAACAACAATATTTGAATAATATTTTTCAACATAAGGTCTTCCCATTTTTGCAATTTTTTTTCGTAGTTCATAATTCTTGATTATACTTCTCAGCTCTTCATAAAGAGTGTCGGGAGTAACACTCACTATTGGGCAATCAGGCTGTATAACGTTATGGTAATTCCTAGCTGTATGAGACATTACAATAGTTCCACATGCTAAAGCTTCTTTTTCTTGCTTTCCTCCCATAGGATGCAAAAGTTGACCTATCAAAATATCCGCCTCACTATACCAATTTTTCACTTCATAATAGGGAATATTTTCTAGAAATTTGAAATCAAATTCTATTTTTTCTGATTTTAAGCATTCGATCACTTCTATAACATATTTCGTGCCTTTAAAATTCTGATTGGATGGAGTATGAATAATTAGAGGTTTTCCCCGTTGATCACAATTTTCCATAAAGTCGTTCAAGTTTATTGGTGTACCTGCATTGAAGTATGGCCTTAGCCCTAAATGAGAGGTCGCAGGGGATGAAGAGATTGATGTTGCATACTTTTCTGCATTTCGTAAATATTTTAGTTTATGTTCAATTGTATTGTTTTGTCTGAAATAGTTTTGGTATTCTATTAATGGAAATTTATATTTTTTAAATTCTTGATCGCACGCTGGCTTCCAACGAACATCATTACCAACGAAATAGATACATACTTTTTTTGAATTTCGGTTTAATATTCTTAAATCACTAAAATCTTTAAAAAAGCAACTCCATAAAAACACAAAAGCATCACATTCGTTTAATGCTTTTTCAAATAATAATTTTCGTCCCAACTCATTATTTAGGTTCTCTTTAGAGAGATCAATGTCCACTTCTGAAGAATCAACAATGTTAGCATGAGATGAGTTAATTGCTGTAAATGTTTGGTGACCTAATGCTTGAAAACCCTTTGCCAGATCAGGTATTTGAGAAGCAATGTTTGTTAAGCCAATAAATACTTTCATAAAAATCCTTTTTTGAATTTGTTATGTTGAATAGCTATACATCATCAATTACTTTAGCTGGATTTCCAACGACTATTTGATAAGAAGGCACATTCTTTAAAACAACTGATCCTAAGCCCACAATTGAAAACTCATTAATTATAAGCCTCTCAATAATACTAGAATTACTTCCAATATGAGCTCCATTTTTTATTCTTACTCTGCCTCCTATACTTGCGTTATTTGCAACAAAAACCATTTCATCCAATACGCTATCGTGCCCAATAAAGCTTTGAGCAAACAATTGTGAATGATTTCCGATTATTACGTTTGGGCTTACAACAACAAAAGGCATTACAACTACTCCTATCCCTAACTTAGCTCGTGTAGACACAACTGATTTTGGATGGATAATAGTTGCAAAACGAGAACAAGGGATATTTAAATCAACAAGCATTTTAAATCTTTCTTCTGCTTGTTTTATGTTTGACATTGCATAGACAAATTTGTATTCACTTGGTAATTTTACCCAGTCCATATTAATAATTCCACCCAAGACAGGATAACCATTAATTTCATCTTCAAAATCGTTTAAAAATCCTACACATTCAATGTCTTGACCACTTTTCTTACAATCTTCAATCGTTGATGCAATAACAGTTCCATTACCTCTGCCACCAATAATTACAATTTTCATAAAATCTTTCCTTTGCTAATAAGAAATTCATACTTTTCGATTATTTTTTTTGATTTTAAAACAAAGGGAGGACCAATGAATTTTCCATTTATAACAGCAACACCACGTCCTTCTTTTTTAGCTTGTTCATTCATTTTAAGTAATTCTTTTGCATTAAGATATTCTTCTTCTGAAGGAGTATAATGTTTATGAACAAAAGGTATTTCTTTGGGGTGGAGTACAAGCATTCCGTCAAATCCATATTTTTTTGAAATATTGATTTGTATTTCTAAATCTTCAAGATTATGTACATCAATATGTACAGTATCAATAGGAATTATATTATTTGCTCTAGCAGCCATTGAGATAATAGCTCTTGGAACTTGTAAATTTGTTAAATCAGTGTCAATGCTACTTTGCAAGTCTGTAATAAAATCTTCTGATCCAAAAGCAATTGCCTCAATTCTATCTGAAGCTTTACAGATTGAGTCAGATTGCAAAACAGAGGATGTTGTTTCTATTAATGGAATAAGTTTAAATGTTCCAACTCTGATTCCTTTTTCATGTTCTATCGTTTCTAAAAGTTTATCAATAAAGTAAATATCTTGACTACACTTAGCTTTTGGATACATAAATCCTCTAACTCCTGCAACAGATAGCTGATGAATATCTTTTAACAAATGCCCGCTTTCTCTGTCATTCACTCTTATAAAAACAATCTTACCTTTGAAAAGATTGTCATTAAACATATTTAAAATTAAATCTCTAGCATTTTGTTTTAAATCTGAAGGTTGTACAGAGTCTTCAAGATCTAAAATTAGAACATCAGCATCTGTTGTTATTGCCTTTTTTATTAATTTTTCATTATGCCCAGGTACAAATAGCAAACTTCTAAACAAATACCGTAATGATGTTTTATCGTTCATAACATATTCCTTTTTTTTATTAATACTTTTCTTCTAAATTTCAGGACATCGATATTATTTTGATTATAAGATGTCGTTTCAACATAAATAATCCCACAATTTTTTATTGACTTTGATTCTCTTTTTTCAAGTATCTCTGTTCTAGCATAAATTGTGTCATTTATAAAAACAGGGTGTAAATGATTAATGTTTTCGTACATGAGATTTGCAATCGCCTTCCCACTTATATCTGGAACCGTAATACCTACAGTTAAGCTGAAAACTAAAGTGCCAACAACAATTGGCTTAGTAAATTTTTCTTTTGATGAATAATCAATATTTGTATGAAGAGGATGATGATTCATTGTTAATAAACAAAAAAGATTATTGTCGCTCTCAAAAATTGTTTTAGATAGAGAATGTTGTATGACTGAGCCAACAACAAAGTTTTCATAGTAATTGCCAAGATTACTTACATACATGATTTACCTCATTTTCTTTTATCATCGGTAAAGGATTTATAGACTTTACGAAATTGACTAAACGTATAACTGGGAAAATTATCTTTAAATATCATTTTGAAATACTTCACCAATTCTTAACTTTCTATTACATTTTCTAATCATCAACAATCCAGAGTTGCAGTTCACAATATATTCACCTTTATTAAAGATTTCAACAATCTCTCCAATTTGTGCATCCGGATAAGATATTCTAGTGTCAAATGGAATAGCCTCCCATATATATATTTTTTTAGAGATAATATAGCTATAAGCTCCTGGATATGGTTTAGTTTGGGCTCGTATAAAATTATATATTTCAAATACTGTTGCATCCCAAGAAATTTTTCCATCTTCCGGAACTCTTTTGGGGTAATATGTGGGCAATCCCTTCTGAGGAAATAAATTATAATCTCCAGATAATAGTTTAGGAATAAATTTGAGTAACACTCTTTTAGTAATAATCGAATTCTTATAATATAGAGTTTTACAGTCATCCCAAGGAGTAATATCAAACATTTCGTAATGAAAAATATCTCCGTCATCAATCCCTGGTTTTATTATAAAATACTGCATAATAAATCTTTTTTTACCTTCAATCAATGACCAATTTATTGGAGAGCGACCCCTCCCTTTTGGTAAAAATTCGGAACTACCATGAACACCTATTGCTCCTATCCTAAGAGTGTCAAGAATAGCTTTTGGAAATAGTCTTTGCCATCCACCCTGTACCAATAAATCAAACTTATGCTGGCTAAAAAAATCAATATCTCTTCTATCGTTTAAAGAAAAAGAATTACTATAATATATAGGAATACCGTATTGCTCAGACAAATCTACAAAAGATTTATATCCACTGATTTTATGTTTTTTTGCTTTTTCATTATCCAAACAAACAAAATATTTAATTTTCAGTTTATTTCTTAACAAAAAATCTATAACTTCCCAACCTGCTTCATGATTGCCACACATTACAATCTTATAATTCATTTGATTATCCATCAATAACATTTTTATTAAAAAATCTTAATAAACGATAATATTCAGATAAACATGTATCTGTTTTTCTTTTAGCTACAATTTCTACCCGTTCCTTGGGAGAAATAACCTCTTTTGACCACCAAACTGGATGAAGTAAGATATGCATTTTTTGATTAATATTTCTTTTTACAAAATCAAGCAAGGATTCATCTTTCCATATACCATTTGAATCAGACAAATAATTAAAGCCATTCCAAAATACATCTGAATAGGCATTTATCATTCCAGAATATTTCCATTCCCTACAACTAAAAGTAAAAGTGTTATTGTTATGAAACGAAAAGATATTTATAGCAATGTCAAAATAACTTTCAAGTATTCTTTTTTCTTTTAATAGCCACTCTTGCAACATATCAACATCTCTAATATTTAATGCATGAACATCAAAATGAAGACCTATATTATGCCCATACTTAATAATTTTTTTTACATTTTCAATGTTTGTACGATCTAACAAATTATAGAACTGACTATGAAGTAAAAGACAGTATGTTGTTTTTATTTTTAATTTACATTCTATTTCAGCCAGGCTCACTGCATTCTCCAAAGATATATCTACATCATGTCTCAAAATTACACCTTTTTGTATTTCTAGAGCATCATCGTATGTATAAATTTTACTATAAAAATTAATATATTCTATAGCTTTACGGTAGTTATCTATTGTAAAATCGAAATAACGAAATTTATCTTTGTTGTTAATTTTTTTCAACATTAAATACCTCTAACCACTTCTCAAAACATAGCATTGACCAAATTAATAATCTATTATTCTTTTTACCTAAAAAATGTGCATTTAAATATGATTGTGCTGTTTCATATTGAATATAATTATAAATTGATGCACTTTTATTGGATAATAATTGTTTGATATAATCAATACTTTCTCCCTTAAACCAACTTGCATCAGGTGCAGAAAACCCCTGTTTAATACCATTCGTATAGTCATATGGTACGAATTGTTTAAATAAGTTACGAATAATCAGTTTCCCATCGCCTGTTGAGTTATAATATTTTTCTGTTTTTTCCCCTGGTTCGTTTTCATTCAAACGAACAATTTCTTTCAGATTTTTAAGCTTTAGTTTAACAGGAATTTTCATGGCGAAATCGACTAAATCATTATCTAAAAATGGTATTCTTGCCTCTAAACTATTTGCCATGCTCAACTTATCATCAACCATTAGCAACCCATGCAAAAAAGTTTTACATTCGAAATACAATGAATGGTTGATATATTCTTCTGGTGTATAATTATCTTTACAATCCTTGCTAAGAACTCGTTTAAAAATATCTTTAGAATAATCCCATTCAAATTGGTTGTAAAATTCAGGTAGGAAAAATTTTGATTTCATACTATCAGGGATCAATCTTTGCCAATACTTATAATACTTGTTAGAATAATGCTCAAAATCATCATTTACTACAGCACGGTAGTAGCGCCATGGATATCCTGCGAAAATTTCATCTCCACCAGTCCCTGATAATACTACTTTTACAAATTTACTTGCCAATCGGGAAACATAATAGTTGGGATAACTTTGTCCAACTCGTAAATCCTCAATATGCCACACTAATTTATCCATAATTCTTTCCATGTCTCCCGCTTTTAAGACAACCTGATAATGTTCTGTTTTTAAAAGATTCGATAAATATTCAGCTTTAGCTCTTTCATCAAATGAAAGTTCTAGTCCATTTGCTGATGACAAATCAAATCCGCAAGTAAAAGATTTAATGTTTTTTAACGACTCAGCAGCAATAAATGATATCAAACCAGAATCCATGCCACCTGATAAATAAGCACCTATTTCAACATCTGATACTAATTGACGATTTACTGCTTGCCGAAAAAGGTAAATAAGTTCTTCTTGAACAACATTTTCAGAAATAATCTTAGAATCTTCTTTGAAATTAAAATCCCAATATAATGACTTTTTAACTGTACTACCTATTTCAATATAAGCATAATAACCTCCAGGCAGTAATTTTACTCCATTAAACAATGTTAAATCAGAAAATATATTTTGAAAAGAAAAATATTCATTCAGAGCGTTTGTATTGACTCTAACATTAAAGTTAGGGTGTTCAGTGAAAGCCTTAATTTCTGATGCAAATAAGAATATATTACCCTCTTGATAATAATACAAAGGCTTTATTCCATATCTATCTCTGGCTATAAAAAGCTTCTTCTCCATATTATCCCAGATAGCAAAAGCAAACATCCCATTAAATTTTTCAACTGCTTTAGCTCCCCATTCCATATATGATTTAAGAACTACTTCTGTATCTGTTTTAGAGTAAAATTTATAACCTAATGTCTTTAATTCAATTTGAAGATTTTGATAATTATAAACTTCGCCATTATATACAATGACATATCTACCATCATCACTGATCATGGGTTGATTCCCTAAAGGAGATAAATCAATAATTGATAATCTTCTATGACCAAAACCAACATATGTGTCAAACCAAAATCCATCATTATCGGGTCCACGATGTATAATCATATCTGACATTTTTTTTAAAACATGTCGGGAGACTGGTTTTCTGTCTGTATTAAATATGCCTACAATACCACACATTACATTTCTTCCAATTTTTTAATAATTTGTTCTTGTGTTTGATAAGTAAGTTCGTGATATAATGGTAAAGTTAAAACTTTATCAAATACTTTTTTGCTGTTAGGGCAATTTTTCAACTCGAAAAGTTTTTTATTACCAAAACATGGCTGTAGAGACAATGAATATGTTCCAATTTGCACTTCAATGCCATTATTTCTCATTTTTTTTAGTAATTCATCTCTTTTGTTTGTAAAAATACAAAAAGATTGATATGAGTGATTTGAGTCTTTTGTAATACCAGGAATAGTAAATTTATTATTATTATTTAATAATTTAATATAATTTTTAGCTAAACACCTTCTTCGCTCCAATAGTTCTTCAAAATAATCTAACTGACCTAAACCAACAGCTGCTAAAATATTAGATAACTTAAAATTAGTTCCAATCATGTTAAATGTCACAGATTCTCTCTCAGCTAGTTTTCCAATTCCAAAATGTTTATATGAATTCATCCACTCAAACCACAAACTATTATTTGTTGTAATTATTCCACCTTCACCGGTAGTTATAAATTTTCTGGGATGTAGACTAAAAACAGAAATATCAGCTAAATTGCCAACCATTATACTTTTATATGAAGCTCCCAAGGCACAGGCAGCATCTTCAATTATGAACAAACCATACTTTTTTTTTATATAATTAAGTCTATCATAATTTAATGGATTTCCAAAAATAGAGACCGGGATAATTGCTTTAGTTTTAGAAGTAATAGATTTTTCTATTTCATCATAATTGATTAGCATGGTATCAGGGTCAATATCAACAATAATTGCCTTAGCCCCGACGACAGAAACTATAGTAGCAGTAACCGGATAAGTATAATCTGGTACTATTACTTCATCACCTTCACCGATTCCTAAACAGCGAAGTGCCATTTCTAAGCCTGTAGAACAGGATGTAACTGCTATTGAATGTTTACAACCAATAATAGATGAGATTTTTTCTTCAAATTGTTTTGTTACGCTACCCTCTGTTAACATTCCTGAATCTAAAACATCCAATACTTTTTGTTTAATACTATTGTTCATAAATGGCTTAACTAGTGGGATTATCATGATTTTCTCTCTGGACTATCAATGCTCTGGTTAATTCTCCAGTCAATAAGTTTTTGTAAACCTTCTGTAAGAGAATAACAATACTTAAAATTAATCTCTTTTTCTGCTTTTAATCTAGAACCTATCCTATTTTGAACAAACTGTCTGGCATCATCTGCAGAGTACGGTTTGTAATCAACAATTAAGTCAGATTTCTTTAACATTAAAATTGTATCACATAACTCTCTTATAGTAGTCTGAACTTCAGTACCAACATTATAAAAACCAAAATTTATGTCTGATTTCAAAGCTGCAATATTTGCTTGAGCCACATCTTCCACATAAATAAAATCGTAAGCCTGACTGCCGTCACCATTTATTACAGGTTTTTCATTAGCAGAAATTTTATTAAGCATAATAGGAATAACTCCTGTATAAGCTGCATGTTGATCTTGATGTGGACCATAAACATTCATATATCTTAATCCAATAATAGGCAGATTATATCTGTCATTAAAGGCTGTACACATTGCTTCTCCAGCAATTTTGGTTGACCCATAAAAATTTTTGTTATTAAACGGATGATTTTCAGTCATAGGAACTTCTATAGCATCTCCATAAACAGACGCAGAAGAGGAGTAAATTAATTTTTTAACTTTATTTTTAACACAAGCTTCAAGCACATTAAAAGTTCCTTCAATATTTACCTTAAAGGCAGTTCTGGGATAATCTTTACAATGTAACAACCACATGGCTGCTAAGTGAAACACATAATCAACTCCTTGCATTGCTCTGTCTAAGATATCTATATCTCTAATATCCCCTCCATAGGGAAAGATGGAACATCTTTTATCTTTTAACTGTTCTTCTAAGTATTCTTTTTTGCCTCTGGAGAAATTATCATAAATAATAACTTCTTTTATTGGTTCTTTTAACAATTCAGAAACTAAATGTGAGCCAATAAAGCCTGCTCCACCAATTACTAATATTTTTGAGTCAACAAGATTGTACATGATTGGGCTCCTATTTCATATTTATTTTTTCTAATATTTGATATATGCATAGTGTCTTAACGGTAAGTTTAAATTAAAAATATAGACAATTTTTTAGATTAAGTAGATTACTGAATATAATAATTTGTAAAGAATTACAAATAGGCATATATTGTGAAAATCTATACCATCCATCAAACTAACACAAGATTTCCAGCCAAATGCATTCAATCTACTTACATCTAAAAGTTTTTTTGGTGTACCGTCAGGCTTGCTGATATCCCATTCAATATCTCCATTAATTCCGATAATATCTTTAATTAGTTCTGCGAGTTCTTTTATCGTGATATCTTTGCCGGTGCCAACATTTAAATGAAGTGAATCCGAGTAGTTTAAAATCATAAAAAGCAATGCATCAGCAAGATCATCTGAATGAAGAAACTCTCTGTATGGACTACCTGAAATCAAAAAAGATTGAATTAATTTTGAATTATTATTAACCACAGAGAAACGCAGAAGAATTAATTAATTTTGAATGTTGAATTTTTAATTCTGAATTGAGGTAGATTGCCATGTCGCAAGCTCCTCGCAATGACAAGTTTTTTAAACCACAGAGATCACAGAAAGCACAGAGAGGTTTTTATTGTTTAATTTTTTTGTTTTTACTTTAACTTTAAGGTCTTGGTGCCTGCCTGTGCGTTTCTGCCTTTATGCTACATTTAGAATGATCACGCATACAGGTGCTTGGCGTCTAAATTATCATTCTTTTTTTTATACCACAAAGGACACAAAGAGCACTAAGAGATTTTGTTTTTAAGTGTCTTGCTTACACTCTAACTTTGAGACCTTGGTGCGCTTGGTGGTAAAGCATTTTTATTCTCTTAATCTTTTAATTTCTTCAATTGGTAAACCGGTTTTTTGTGAAATTGTCTCATCATCCAGAAGATCTAAAAGATTTTTGGCAATTTCAAGTTTACCTTTTTCGATGCCTATTCTTAATCCATCTTCTTTTGCAAACTCAAGGTCATACTTAATTGTATTTGCAAGACTTTGAGCGTATCTCTTATCTTCTTCATATCGATCATATATTGCTCTTTCATCATCCGGCAAATTAAGGACTGCAAGAGTCTCATAAGCTTCTTTTAAGCCTTTTGCAGTGAAGTTATCCTTGATTTCTGAGTTTTTAAAAAAATATACCCATTCATCAAGAGTATTTTTAGCAATATCATTAAAACCATTTACCTTAATTAAATAGTACTCAGGGTATAGTTCTGCAGGGAACTTTTTATTAAATAACTTTTGTTGTTTTGCAGATAATTTTAACTGTTCATGATTATGAATACCGTAAAACTGTGTTGTACCATGATATATATAATCTTCACCTAAACCAATATCAAAATACAAAATATTCACACTTATCACTTTTACTAATTCGCCATAATCTGAACCAACTTTAATATGTTCGGTCAAAACTTTCGATGTACCATATAGTATTCTCTGAAAATAATCGTACTCATAATCAAACTGTAGCTCAAGGATAATTATCTCTTCCTTGCTATTTTTTATCTTTAAATCAACTCTATTGAATTTATCAAAAGCTCGTTCCTTATTGCTTTCAGATTCAAGTAATTCTACAATATTAATATCGTCATACAACAATTCACTTAAAAAACCTTCAAGAATAACAAAATCTGCTTTGCTTCTTAAAAGCTTTTTAATAGCCCAGTCAAGGGATACTGTTTTTCTGCTTTTTGACATAATTTTCCTTTTTTTATTTACCACAGAGAAGTGTTTTGTTTTACCACAAATGACACTAAGGGCACGATGTTAATTTTGAATTTTAAATTTTGAATGTTAAATTGAGGAAGATTGCCACGTCGCAAGCTCCTCGCAATGACAAACAACACAGGATTTACCATTAAGTTAAGTTATCGTACATTGAGCTTCCAGCTCGATCATAATCAGGGAGTTCCTCGCTATTACTTGCATTGCTATATATTGCAGGGACTTCCTGATTCTGTTTTGTTTGAGGAAGTCCCTACTTCGTGAGAAACTCCCTCTAACAAATCCTTAACTTAATTACATGCAGGACCAGTAACAATATTTTTTTTATCACAACAATCACCTATTTTTCCTAATTAGCCCCTCTATACCATCCATCAAACTAACACAAGATTTCCAGCCAAGTGCATCCAATCTACTTACATCTAAAAGTTTTTTTGGTGTACCGTCAGGTTTGCTAATATCCCATTCTATATCCCCATTAAATCCGGCAACATCTTTAATTAGTTCTGCGAGTTCTTTTATCGTGATATCTTTGCCGGTGCCAACATTTAAATGAAGTGAATCAGAGTAGTTTAAAATCATAAAAAGCAATGCATCAGCAAGATCATCTGAATGAAGAAACTCTCTGTATGGACTACCTGAACCCAAAAGAGTTAGTTTTACAACATTATTGTTTTTATCAATACCATAATTATTTAAAATATTGAGAATGTCTTGCTTGCTTAGCTTATCTGCAGATATTTCATTTAATGATATTGGAAATGCTTTAAAGTCTTCTTTTATTCGTTCAAAATCATCAATTTCTAAAAATTTTGCTAAACGGAATTTTCTCAACAATGCAGGCAATACATGAGCTGTATCCAGATTGTAATTGTCATTATGTCCATAAATATTTGTTGGCATTGCTGATATGAAATCATCTCCATACTGCTTTCTGTAATATTCACACATCTTAAGGCCACTGATTTTAGCCAATGCATAAGCTTCGTTTGTTGTTTCAAGATAGCCTGATAAAAGATATTCTTCTTTTATAGGTTGCGGACAATTTTTTGGGTAAATACAAGAACTGCCAAGAAATAAAAGTTTTTTTACCTTAAAAATATGAGAACAATGAATTACATTTGCCTCTATCATAAGGTTATCATAAATAAATTCTGCAGGATAATTTGAATTAGCTAAAATCCCACCTACTTTTGCAGCTGATAAAAAAACATATTCAGGTCTTTCTCGTTCGAAAAAATCGTACACTTGCTGCTGGTTTCGTAAATCATACTGAGAATGAGGTGTAAAAACAAGATTATTATAATCCTCTTTTTGCAACTTTCTCACAATAGCTGAACCAACTAAACCGGTATGACCTGCCACATAAATCTTTGCATCTTTTTTCATTTTATACTTTCTTTTAATCGTAATTAGCTAATAATGTAGAATGGTTTTTTTACACGAAGAACTTTGTTAATTTTGAATGTGAATTATTGTTTCACCAAGAAGGACACAAAGAGCACTATGTTAATTCTGAATTTTAAATTTTGAATGTTGAATTGATGTAGATTGCCACGTCGCAAGCTCCTCGCAATGACAAGTTTTTTAAACCACAGAGATCACAGAAAGCACAGAGAGATTTGCTAATTATGAATTTTAAATTATAAATTAAACCACTCAGCCCTGAAAGGGCATAACAATGATAACCGTATGCAAGCGAAGCGTAGCTTACGGTAAGAAGAACACTCAAGAGATTAACCCCGAAGGGGTTGGATTGATTCTGAATTGAAGATGATTGCCACGTCGCAAGCTCCTCGCAATGACTAAGAGATTGATTTAGCTTTGTGGGTTTGGTGCCTGCCTGTGCGTTTCTGCCTTTGTACTACATATAGAATGATCACGCATACAGGTGCTTTGCGGTTATACTACTTTTTATTATCTTAATTTTTTAATTTCTTCAATAGGTAAGCCGGTCAAAGATTGGATAATATCTATACTAAGCCCTTGCAATAAAGCTTTTTTTGCAATTTCAAGTGCTTTTAATTTTTCACCTTCAAGTTTGCCTTCATTAAAGCTTTCTTCTTTTGCTGTGTCTATTACATTCTTTAAGTCACGATAATTTTTTAAACTTTCTTCATAGTCTTTTTGCTCATCGACTGTTAAGTTAGCTATCTCTGCCTGAATAAATAACTTTTTAAAGATTTTCTCCTTAATCTTTGGAGGAATCTTTTCAAAAAAGTTAAGATTTTTTAAGAGATATAACCACTTTTCAAAATGGGTCTCAACCTCATCTAATGATTTTTTAAATTTTGGCATCGCTATATATAAAAAAGTTAATTTGTCATAAAAAACTTTTTTTGTCTCTATATCCGAAAGCTTTACATTATAGATAAACTTATCCTTTTCTTCTTTATCTTCATCAAACTCAAAATCTAATATAGCAATTAGATACACTTTTTTTAATTTAAAATCCCAATCACCCTTTTCTGCCTGTTCTCTAATCGGAAAAGTTGAATAAAATAATGACCTGTCTTTGAAAAACTTTTGCTTAGCCTTTTGAAGTTCTACAATGAACTTTTCCCCACGTTCATTTTCACAGTAAATATCAAACACAGCTTTTCTCTCATATAATGAAGCACCTAATTTTTCTGTATTCATATATTTTATAGATTTTATCTTGCCTTCTTCTGCCGACAAAAGCTGATTTAAAAAATCTATAAGTAAATCTTTGTTTGCTTCCTCTCCAAAGATTCGCTTGAAACCAAAATCTGTAAATGGGTTGATATATTTTTCAGACATATGATACTCCTGAATAGGTTAATGAATTTCTTTTATTTTACCACGAAGGACACTAAGAACTTTGCTAATTTGGAATTTAAATTGAGATAGATTGTTTCGGTGGCAAGCTCCTCACTATGACATATATTAATAACCTTTTTTCTTAACTTTTTCCCAGTCTGATAAAACCATTAATTTTACTAAATCCTGGAACTTTATCTTTGGTTGCCATCCAAGCTTTGCTTTTGCTTTTGATGCATCGCCAATTAAAAGATTTACTTCAGCTGCACGATAATATCTTGGATCTATTTCTATAAGGCATTTACCGGTTTTTTTATCAAAGCCTTTTTCGTTACTTCCCTGCCCACTCCACTCAATTTTTATATCTAACTCGTTAAAGGCTACTTCGCAAAATTCTCTTACGGTATGAGTTTCTCCGGTGGCAATCACAAAATCATCAGGTGTGTCCTGCTGTAACATCAACCACATTGCTTCAGTGAATTCCGGAGCGTAACCCCAGTCTCTCTTTGCATCAAGATTTCCAAGGAAAAGTTTTTCTTGTACACCTTCTTTGATTCTTGCAGCAGCTCTTGTTATTTTTCTGGTAACAAAAGTTTTGCCTCTTCGTGGAGATTCATGATTAAATAAAATACCGTTTACTGCAAATATATTATATGCTTCCCTATAGTTTTTAACAATCCAGTATGCATATAACTTGGCTACACCATAAGGGCTTCTTGGATAAAATGGTGTGTTTTCATTTTGAGGAATTTCCTGCACTAAACCATATAACTCAGAAGTAGAAGCCTGATAGAATTTTGCGTTAATCTGTGTATCTTTTATGGCGTCAATAAACCTTAAAACTCCAAGACCATCAACATCTGCAGTGTATTCAGGGACTTCAAAAGAAACCTGAACATGAGACTGAGCTCCTAAATTATATATCTCATCAGGATGGATTTTTTCTAATAATCTGTTTAAATTACTACTGTCTGTTAAATCACCATAATGTAGAAATAGCTTTACATTATCATCATGAATATCTCTGTAAAGATGGTCAATTCTATTTGTATTAAAAGATGAAGATCTTCTTATAATTCCATGAACTTCATAGCCCTTCTCCAGTAATTGTTCAGCTAAATATGAACCATCCTGACCTGTAATGCCTGATATTAATGCTTTTTTCATCTCAAACTCCCTTAATGTCTTGATACAGCTTCGCCCCGTGAGTTCGGAAAATTTTTCACTCACAATGATTATTTGTGCAAATATTATGCCAGTATGCTAATATGTCAATAATAATATTTTTGTCACACTACGATTTTGGAGTATGTGAATCTCAAAGGACATTGTTAATTTTTTAACCACAGAGAATACTTAAATAATTTTAAATTTTGAATTGAGTAAGATTGATTCGTTGGCAAGCTCCTAGCAAAGACAATTAGTTTGGAGTGCATTGACTATGTCGATGCTAAAGATTGCCAAGCTCACAAGAGGCTCGCAATGACAAGCTACTTTGCAAAATTTTGTATTGAGTGGTACGGTTCACGGGCTATCTATTATTTTTAGTTTATGAAAAGAAGTCTTTTAAACTAAAAAGAATTTATTTTTTTTAAAACAAACTGTTTTGTTAGAATAGCCAACATGCAAGCTTCATTAGCTTCTATTATATCTGGCATATAAAAATCATCTGGATAGCGTAATTCTACTGCATAATCTGTTAATGACGATACTTCTTTGATTTCCATAAATTCAGGATTTATTTTCATGCAGGACTTTATAAGTACTGCTATGTCATGAGTTTTATAAAAATCTGATTGATGATAGATTAGAAAAGCTTTTAAATATTTTTCAGCACACTGTTATGCATGAAAACAAATGGTATCAGTCACTGGGTCATCACAATTTAATAAATACTGTGCTGTTTTTAAATCATTATCTGCTTTGATGAACCAAAGTTTTACTATCTCTTTTATTGTCTGGTCCATAAAACAACGCCTTCTTTATTTATATCGTAAAAAATAGTCCCTACATATTTTTTAAATTTTTCATATCGTTCTTTAGAATTAATAATTATGTCAACAGGATAACCTATATCAAAAAGTTTTAACCGAATATCTTTTAAAATCTGCTTTTTCTCACTTCTTTGTGGCTCGTTTTCCAACATAATGAATATGTCGAGATCACTCTGTTCATTTGCTGTATTTCTTGCATATGAGCCAAAAAGCACAATCTCTAAAGGATTAATAGCCTTGATAATAAAATTTGTTATTAAGCTTATTTGTTGATTATTAATCATATATATTCCTTTAATGCTAAATTTTTAACAATTATTTGATAGCTTGTCTGGGTTGTCATAGCGAACGATTTTAAGCATTCTAATTAATTGATTTATAGTTTTTTATGACATTGCCACGGCAAATACCTCGCAATGGCATTATGTTCGAGCTACGATAGATATTTTTCACACATCCCTAACTTCCCAATTCTCAACATTTTTATCTTTTGAACTGAAATTTATGGCAAGCATTTTTACACTTCTGCCTTCTTTTAAGTATCTGTCAGCATATTTCTTTTCTATTATTTGTTTAAACGCAGTTTCCAGGGCTTGGTCAACCTTGAACTCGATAATGTAAATAATATTTGGTGTTTCTATTGCCATATCCAATCTGCCGATATTATTTAGTATTTCACAATAAACTCTGGTGTATGCATCAGACATAAGTGATGTTAGCAGATAGTATAACGAGTGATAATAACTTTCAAATTTACTTAATTTTGTAACCTGGTCAAGGACATTGTCTTGTTTTGGTATTAAATTATTTAAAATAGATGTAAAAACGGATTTAACCATATCAAAATATTCTTCAAACTCTTCTTTTTCAAAGAGTTTTTTCATTCTGTATATTGTTGGCATCACATTGTCATTATTTTTATAAATACTTAACAATTGACTGTTAAAACCTTTTCTGACCTCTAAATTTGGGATTGTTAAGACTAACATATCACCATATTCAAAGCTGTCTTTGATTGTTAAATAACCTGTTTGAAATAGTAGTGGTATAATCTGAAGTTCTCTTATATCATAAGCTTTAATCGCACTACTACTAAATTCTAAATTCTCTAAAGAAGTCAAATCAAATTGTTTCTCTTTTATCAAGTTGACTAAAAATGAGGGAGTGCCGGAATCAAACCAGTAATTATTTATCTCTTGTAAGCTTAGAGCTCTACCAACAGAAAAGGGATTATAAACCCAAGCAGGTTTATTAGTAAATCTAAATCCATTATAATGTGCTTTAAACAGTCTGTATAATTCTGCTTTGTCTATCTGCATAGATTCTGCCATAGACTCAAAATGAGGATCAAAATAAAACTCTAATTCCTCTTGCGTATATCCTAAAAAGTCAGAAAACTGAGGATGAGAATCTAATTCAATCAGATTATTTAAAGTTGAAAATACAGACACCTTGCTAAACTTAGAAACTCCGGTCATAAACACCAATCTCAGATGTTCTTCTAAAGCTTTTAGGTTATCATAAAATGACTTCATAAATTCCTGATTAGCAATTGCAATTTGAAGTCTCTCATCACCCTTTCCGATATGTGAAATGATAGGTTTGTCATATTCATCAACTAAAAAAACAACGCCTTTCTGATACTTTTGAGAAAGACTGATAATCAATCTTTTAAAAATATTTTCAGGTTCATCATCATCTAAGTTAATCTCATGCTTCTTAGCAATTACCAGTAAATCATCTTTTATACTTTTCTTCATTTTCATGGTTGTATCATTAGATAATTGATTAAAATCCAAATGAATAATCGGATGTACATCCCACTTATAATCAGTTTGATAAATATATTGCTCTTTGAACAGATCTTTGTTACCAAGAAATATTTCTTTAAATGTATCAATAGTTAAAGATTTACCAAATCTTCTCGGACGAGAAAGAAAATAGTAAGTATGAGCTGAAAGGATTTGATGTATATATTTTGTTTTATCAACATAGACATAATTGCCTTCTATAATTGACTTTATCTTCGCTGAATCTATTGCTATATTTTTCATTTTATATCCCCTGTTAATAATATCTTGGCATCTTTGGTTACTCTGAGAATAAAATCAGCCTTTGAGTTTGTGTATGCTTCTCTATCATATTTATATTGTTTTGCCAGTACGAGCTTTAGTTCTTCGTATTCATTTTTTAATGTAGCGTTTTGATTTAAATAATCCCTAAAATAGATTCTATCCCATAACCAATTTTGAGTAAGGGGCCCAATATGAATATGATAAGAAATGTCTTCCAGACCTGTTGGGGTATATCCTTTTACAAACATCAAGTGTTTAGTTTGTTCTTTCATATGAATGTATCCATTATCTACAAAAGTGTTAATCAATATGTTATCAGAAATTGATTCAGGTTTTTGCATAAGGATGTCAATTGTTGGTTTAGAAAATAAGCCTATTATTGCTGTACTGCCGATATGTTCAATAATTAACTCTTGAGAAAAAAGACTATGCAAAAAATCTCTTTCTTTCTCATAATAAGCTTCCCAGTCAGGGCTATAGGGCTTTAGTATAATAGGATAGAGCTGACCTAACTCTTCTTTTGTCATGATTTCCTTTCAATAAATGTAATCTATACGGCGAGATTTCTGTTTTAAGAAAAACTTCATAATCTTATTATTTGATTTCCTGATTTATAAAATATACTATATCTCCCGGATGAGAAAAGTCTTTTGCTTCAACATTAGCATATTGTGCTATATAGGATTCTAAAAGCTCCAATTTCTTTTGAGTTATAACCTTATCTGTTTTATTATCGTCGAGTTGTTCAAGGTAGCATTTTTTTAGTCCGATCAACTCCATTCTAAATACTTCTAAGGAAATCTTTAATAAATCATCAGGGCAAATATCTTGATAAAAACTTGTGCCATAAGGAAAAGGGTCATAAAAGCTAGCTCCTGTACCAATCTCAAAAAATAATTTTAGATAAGATTGACTAGCAATCACTGATAATCCAAAATTATTATCATGACTTCCTGTATCAACATTGAGTTTTTGACTTTCATTATCTTTAAAGGCTTTAAAAAGTTCAATCGAAAGAAACCATTCTTCCCAACGCATTTTATTAAAAACAATTTGTCTGAATAAACTTTTACCTTCATCATATTCTTGTATTTCGAAAGAGTAAAGAGAATTATAAAATGAAGTATCTCGATGCATATCCCATGATTGAATATAAACATCTTTTAAAACAATTACTATTGACCTTTCATCAATTTCTGAAAAACTTATGCACATAAAAACCCCTCCATAGTTTATACTCAATACTAACGAAATAAAAATTCGTATGAAATATCTGACTGGACGAACCGTCCGGTTTACGGATTTAAAATTGGATTATATCAAAAATTATCCTCTAAAATTCCTTCTCATACCATTTCTGAAACATATACAGAGTCCAGACTTGTTTTCTGTTATCTTTTGATCCGTTAAGGTGTTCTTTGAAAATATCAGAAACACTATCGTATAAGAAAAGATCTTGTTTTTTGATATAATCATAGCTAAGGTAATGTTCAATCTCTTTTTTTAAATCATTTTTTATCCATTTAGTTAGTGGGATTCCAAAGCCTTTTTTATTCCGATATAGGATTGACTTAGGCAGTTTATTTTCAAAAGCTTTTTTAAAAATATATTTCCTGGTGATATTTTTAAATTTTAAACCAAAAGATAAGCTATTGGCAAACTCAGCAAACTCAACATCAAGAAAAGGGGTTCTGGCTTCAAGAGAAACCATCATTGATGCCCTGTCAACTTTAGTTAGAATATCTTCAGGCAGATAATATTTTTGATAATGCCAGAGTAATGAACTATTCTTACTCAGATTATCAGGGACTTTTAACAGGTTTAAAGGTTTGTAATCTAAAGAAAAGTTTAATAATTGCTTTTGTTCTTTTGCAGAGAAAGAGCCTAACCAGAGTTGATTTCTAAAAACAGGCGATTCATAAACATATTTTAAAAAATTCTTTGCTTTAAAATCCAGACTCATATTCTTTTCAGAAACGGGCATTAGATTGACCAATGGATTTACTATTTTATTAGTTACCGATTTAGGTAAGAGTTTAAATTTTTCAGCCCAATAATTTGCTAGAAAGGGGTCATATCCTGCAAAGAGTTCATCTCCTCCATCTCCTCCAAGAGCGACAGTTACATAATTACGAGTGAATTTTGAGAGTAAATAGGTTGGTATTATTGAGGCATCAGCAAAGGGTTCATCTATTTTATCAATCACTTCAGGGAGTATATCAAGCATAGACTTAGAGGTCAGTTTTTGATGATGATGATCTGTGTTGAAAATATTAGCAACCTTTTGAGCATAAGAACTTTCATCAAAAGATTCTTCCTCAAAACCCATAGAAAAGGTCTTAATGTTTTTTGAAGGCATCATTTCAAAGAGAGTAGCCACAATGACACTGGAATCAACACCTCCACTTAAAAAAACACCAAGAGGAACATCACTCATAAGTCGGTAGTTAACTGCTTTTTTAAACTTTTCTAATAAAATCTCACATAATTCATTTTCAGGTAACTTGTTATATGCAGAGGAATTATCAAAATTGACATCCCAATACTTATTAATACTTTTCCCATTTTGGTTAAAAATCAAGTAATGTCCGGGTAAAAGTTTATTGACGTTTTTATAAATACTTTTATCTTGAGGCAGATATTCAAATTGTAGATAATCTGATAATGAATTTAAATCTAATGTTTTAGTAAACTCAGGATGTGCAGCAATTGCCTTAACTTCAGAAGCAAAGATTAATAAATTGTTAAGATAAGAGTAGTAAAGTGGTTTTTGTCCAAATCTGTCTCTTGCCAGAAGTAGTTCACCTTTTAAATTATCCCACAAGGCAAAGGCAAACATACCATTTAATTGATTGATAAAAGAGATACCATACTCTTCTATCCCGTGAATAATAACTTCGGTATCAGTATTTGATTTAAAAATATGTTTTTTGCTTAGTAAATCTTGTTTAAGTTCTAAATGATTATAAATTTCACCGTTAAAGGTTATCCAATATCTCTTATCCTCATTACACATAGGTTGATGACCTGCTTGTGAAAGGTCAACAATGCTTAATCTTCTTTGTCCTAAACCACAAAAATAAGAATGACTATTTGAATTAAAAATATCATATCCGGCATCATCAGGACCTCTGTGTGTAAGAGAATCAGTTATATGTTTTAACTCTAATAATTCAAATTTCTTTTGTTTAATTATGCCTGTTATTCCGCACATAAATCTCTCTATTTGTTTGTATGTATTTTTTCGACAATATAATAATCTTTATTCTGCCCTTCAAAATAGACCCTCATTAGTATTTCTCCAAGTAAACCCATAAATAAAATTTGAGTACTAAGCATCAGTAATATGCCATATAAGATTATCAATGTGTTAAAACTAATAACTGTGAAAAAACTTACTATACTCAAAAGTACAAAAAAGTAATGTACCCCAAAACATTAGCTTTTTGACAATTTTTCCAAAAAATTGAATAGGTCGTGTCATATAGTCAGAAAAAAACCTGACAACAATAAAGTCAAATAAAACTCTGGAAACTCGAGAAAGATTATATTTTGCTTTGCCATGTATTCGAGGATGATGTCTAACAGGAATTTCTGCTACTCTAACACCGAGCCAAGCTGCAAAAACAGGAATAAATCTATGCATTTCACCATAAAGATGAATATTCTTAATAATCTCTTTTTTATATGCCTTTAAAGTGCATCCAAAATCATTAAGCTTAATTCCGGTACCACTAATTAGGTAATTAATTATCTTGTTAGCAATAGTTGAAGGAAGCTTACGAGTAATCGCTTTATCTTGCCTATCCTTTCTCCAACCATTAACTAAGTCATAACCTTCTGCCATTTTTTCTAACAGAACCGGTATATCTTCCGGGTCATTTTGTAAATCTCCATCCATAGTGATGATTATATTACCGTTAGCATATTTAAAACCAGCACTAAGAGCTGCTGTCTGCCCGTAATTTCTTCTAAATTGTATAACTGACACATTATAATCTTTATTAGCAAGTTCAATCAGGTATTTTGTACTACCGTCTTTACTGCCGTCATCTATAAATATAATCTCATATCTTTGTTTAAGTTCACTTAAAACTTTTAATATTTTATCATAAAGTATTGGTAAATTGCCAATTTCATTCATTATGGGAACTACTACAGATAGAGCAATATTTTCTTTAGTATCTGATTCAATGTTCTGTATCATATTGAAAGGATCAATCTCATATATTTTATCAGAAAATTCTATCTTTATCTTAGTATCCGGTATTTCTGAATGCTTTTGTAGATATATGATTTGTTGTTGCAAGTCTTTTATACTGTTATCATATCCAAATTTTGCTTTAGTCTCATCTAAATGTTCTTGAGCCGGTTCTATCTTTTTATTTGCTATTAAAACAGTGATTAAATTTATATGCCCAACATAATAATTATTCTCTATCTCAATGGCTTGTCTTATGAATTCTTCAGCTTTAGTATAATTATGTGTTTTAAAATATACTACACCGAGGTCATTATATAACTCATAATTATCTGTATTTATTTCTAAGGCTTTATAAAGTATTTCTTTTGCTTCAGTAAATTTATTTTGCTCAAAAAAAACTAATCCGAGATTATAAAGATATTTAAAGTTATCCGGTTCAAGCTGAGCTGCTTTTTCTATGTGTTCTGTTGAAGAATCAAGATCATTTAATATTTTGTATGCATTACCCAGAATCGAAAATATCTTAGCAGAGTTAGGGTCTATTTTAGATGCCTCTTGCCAATAAGATATTGCCTTTTTTACATTATTAGCTTGAAATTCGTTTAGTCCCAATTGATAAAAATCTTCAAATGTTTTTTCTTTTTCCATAATACCCTCTATGTTTTTTATGCTACAGCTTCGCCCCGTGAGTTCGTATCTCACTTAATTATTTACCTTTATTAAATCAACATACTTATTAATCTGTAAGTTGTCAACACAATTTTTTTGGATGCCTATGATTACATATTTTGATAATGTGTAGTATGTAGATAATTTCAAAAAATCTACATTGAAAGTATAAGAGACCTCCAAGATGCTTTAAAGCATCTTGGAGGTCTCTTGAAAAATATTTATATTAAACCTAAAAAAACCATTAAATAATGAGGCTTCTAATATTCATAAATGTAAACAAAAATCACGTGCATACAATATTTTAGAAAACTACAAACTGGAAGCTTGTAGAACTTTTCTACTATTTTGGGACAGGCTAAAATCCGTGGCTAAAGATTTAGAACACCGGCTTAATCTCGTCATTGCGATGAGCCTGCGAAGAAGCAATCTTTTGTCCTCAAGTCCCTTCTCGCTTTGCGATTAGAGACTCAAGTCCAAAGTCAAACTTGACTTGCAGTGAACGAAGCGAATGTGAGTCGAGGACGGCTTAAATGTTGTGCGAGCATCCTTGCTTGCACTAAGAAACCTTAAAAGATAGGTATATGTTATGAAACTACAAGCTGGAAGCTTGTTGAACATTTCTGCTATTTTGGGACAGCCTCTAATAATAACATACAAAAATTATAAGATTCTACAATTCGACATTTTTACGTTCAAAATCTTACTCTAACAAAAAAATATTATAAAAGGTAAAACATATAAAATAAAAAAGTATGACAGCCATAGATTTAATTAATTGATTTTAAATAGATTAAAAACAGTTTAACCAATTATTGATTTTTTTTATTGACAATTATTAAAATATTATTTAACATAGACTAATATTATATTTAGAAATAAATGTAGATAATACACCATAATATAATATAATTTTGAAATTGTTCTTTTATATGTTTGAGGAAATAGTAAGAACTTTTCAAAATATAGTAAGTTTAAATGAGAGGAGAAATTTTTATGAAAAGAGGGATTCTTTTTATCATTCTTACACTCATAACATTTGCATTATTTGCAGAACCTATGAGTGGGATTATTTTGGTTGGTGGCGAGCTAAGTCATTACGACACTTTGCAAGAGGCAATAGATGCTATTGCAGAAAATGGCATTTCCGGGAATCTTGAAATTTTTACTAATACCCAAATGTATTTTAATGAACCGGTTTTAATTTCAGAGATTAATCAGACAGGTGATTTTAACATCTTAATCAAGGCTAATGCAGTCCAAGGTTACAGATCAACCTTTACAAACGATACCGTAACCTCTTGGGAAAATAACTACATCTTCAAAATCGAAAACAGTATGAACATTACTATTGAAGGAGCTAAATTTGAAACTACAGTTTCAGGGTATGGTAATATGATTGTCTTAGGTGCAGGTAGTCAAAACATCACTATTGACAACTGTATTTTTGAGGGGGCTGAAACTTACTCTTCAAGTTACCATAATAGCATTGTTTTATATGGAGGAGTTCTACCGGTTGTTAGTAATATTACTATTAAAAATAGTACTTTTAATAATAATTACAATCATATCACAACCCAAACCGGCTCATATATTAACAATCCTTTTGATGTTTCTATCTTGGACTGTAATTTAACTACCGGATATTATTCTATCGGTTTGACCAGAGTAACAAATCCTATTGTAAAAGGCAATACCATCAATAACACTAATGTCGGTATTGCTGTCAGTGGCTCAGGAAATATTGAAATTGCCAATAACAGAGTTAATGCAAGTATTTCAGGTATTGGCGTGAACAGTTTTAATATAAACCCTTCTGCTAAAGGAATTTACAACAACATTGTTACTGTAAACTCTTCAGAAGCAGCCGGAATAAGTATCGGAAACGGCAATAATATGAAAATCTACTACAATTCAATTATCAACTATTCCAATCACTGGAACGCAAAAGCCTTGAGTTTTAGCGGTACAGGTCATCAAATAAAAAATAACTCCATTATCAATTATGCTCGTGATGCTTATGCTTTTAACGGGATTAATTTTGATTCAAATACCTTTGAACATAATAATATCTACTCCAGAGCAAGAAATATTGCCCGTATCGGAAACACTTACTACCAAACAATAGCAGAATTCTTTTCTGAATTTTACTCTTCAACAAATTCATACAACATCAGCATAGACCCTATGTTTGGAAATGATTTGGAAGATCAACTCACCGAATCGCTCTGGATTGATAATAAAGGAACTTTCATAGAAGGATATGAAACAGACTTTTATGGTTTTGAACGCAGTACTACAACGCCTGATATAGGTGCTTTAGAGTTTGCAGGGAATCCTGACTATACCCCAATGTCAGGACAATATTGGGTTGGTGACAATGAAGGTGCAGCCTTTACCACCTTACAAGATGCCTTTGATGCTCTTATGATAAGAGGTATCGAGGCTAGTACGCTCATCAAACTCAACAGACTTGACGGAGACTTTACAGAGCAATTAGAATTACTGACAGTGCCCGGGATAAGTTCACAAAGAGCATTGTTTATTGAATCCAATACAGATCATTACATTAGAAACAGAATCATTGCCACAGGCTCCGAAGAAAAGCCATATCTTATGAAAATTGGCAGAGTCAATCATCTTTATATTAAGGATGTATCTTTTAATAATCAAAGTTCAACATACGGCAACGGTATCTATTTTGACTCTTATGCTACAGATATCACAATCGATAATTGTGCTTTCACACAAGCATCTGTGCGTTCCGGAGGAGATAATATTCATCTCACAGATAAAGCAATGCTGAATAATCTTGAAGTAAAAAATTCTATCATCAATAGCGGTCGTTATGGGATTTATGCAAACAATAGTAATAATTCAAATATTACTATTGAAAACTCTGATTTTACAAATCAAAATCGGGCAATCTATACCTCTTATGTCACTAATCTTACAATTACTGACAATATGGTTTCCGGCTTTAATAATACAGGTATTCAAGCAGGACAATCAATTAACGCTACTATTGTAAGAAATCGTATTTTCGGATCGGGTAACGGCATAGATTTTGGAACAAGTTCAAGTCAACAATGGGAAACAGGAACTCCTTATCCTAATCTAATTGCCAATAATATTATCATGTTAAGTTCAGGAAGTAACGGTTTATGGTTAGCCGGCAATTACATTGATGTTCAGCATAACAACATAGATATCAAAGGCACTAACAGCACAGGTATTTATCAATATAATCAATCTCAATATCTTGACATTTTTTCAAATGCAATAAGGGCAGAGAAGTATGCTGTTCAAATAGTTGATCCTGTTAACTCAGAAAACTTCAGGATGAATACCAATTGTTACTTCGTCGATGGTGCTTATTTTGTAAGATTCGGAGATAATTATTATTACACAATAGGGCAATGGAAAACTCAAGTCCCTGCAATAAACGAGAACTCAATAGAAGCAGATCCACTCTTTAACGAAAACGGATACACTACATCTCCGCTTATGTTTAGCAGAGGTTTTGGTTCTAATCGTATCACCGATGATATTGACGGTAATGAGCGAGATATGTTCCCTGATATCGGAGCCAACGAAAATAATCCGGGCATTCCTCCTTCGTTCTCTTATGCCTTTGATAAGGTTCTGACTGTTGGACCAGGCAAAGACTATGAATCTCTGCACGACTGTTTTTATGATCTGGAAAGATTTGGTTTTTTCAGATGGAACAGCGAACAAAATCACCTTGATACACTCAGAGTAAAATTAGATGCAGGTACATATAGTGATTATTATACCTTAAATCATATCCCAAAAGACACAAACGAAATAGAACATCTCGGACAGTCATGGCTGGTAATAGAACCTGCCAACCCTGACGATGTGGTCATCTTTACATACGATGAAAATACTACTGAAAATTTACCACTGCTGACAATCAACGGTGCAAGCAGAGTTATCATCAAAGATATCAGATTTGAAAATACCACTAAGAGCTATAATAAGATGATAGATTTCAAAGGAAAAGTAAGTTATTTTGAATTTATGAACAACGATTTCTTTATTACTGAAAACTTAAATGGCGCTAATGCTATCGTTATGCAAGATGCTTACTGCAGAAACATAAAACTCAAATATAATTCTTTTGAAAACGGTCAGTACGGAGCCTATTTAAGAACCGGTACTTATATGCCAAAGCACAATTGGGTGGAATTATCAGATAATACCTTTGAAAATACAGACAATCCTGTATATGTCAATAACATAGATCAGGTATATATCCATAAAAACACATTTAATCAATTCTTTACCGGAATTTATGGAGCAACCTCAACCGGTTTGTTTAACATTATCCGTAATACCTTTACCTCTAACAGAAATCCTTCCGATGGCACAAAGGCTTTAAATTTAATCAGCTTAAAAGCTGATAGTGATGGTGAGGGCTTGTTTGTCTTAAACAATGTCATAAGAATTGATACTGAAAGCATTTATACTTCTTATGGTATGCTGTTAAGCTCAAATGACGGAGCGAATATTTCCAATAATAATATTATCGTTTCTCAAAAATCAAATTTAAACACTTCAGCTCCTGTTCATTTCTTTAATACTACTTCAGGAGTAAAATTCTTTAATAACATCTTGGTCGGTTTAGATAAGGCAAGAGCTTTTGAATTTAACAGTTATTCTGAAAACTACTTTGATCTCATCTCAAACAACTGTTTCTACTCAGAATGGAAAAGCTTTGCCCGACACAATTCAGATTATTACAGTAATTTTGATGAATTTGCAGAAGCTCATCCTGATTTCGTAACTGATTCTTTTATGACTTATCCTTTCCTTGATGAAAACAATTATGCTCAATCAAATTTCCTCGCTGTGAAAGGACTTGTTCCTCAATATGGCTGGGGACATGATGAATCTCTTCTTTACTATGATATAGGAGCAACTTTAGTCAATCAGCAACCATTAGAACCTTTCTCAGGCACTATTTCTGTTGATTATAACTCCCGTCATAACAACCTGATGTCAGCCTATGAAAACTTGATGAAAAGAGGTATCAACGGACCTACTGAAATACTCCTGCCTACTGATGAGCATATAGGACAATATGAACTCAGATACATTCCTCTGCTTTCTGAAGATGCTTCGTTAACGATTAAATCATCAAGTTATTCCCAGATTCCGGATTTAAGATATACATCTACCAGTGAAGAAGATAATTTTGTTTTCAATCTTATCGGGGTTCAGAATCTTACTTTGTCAGATATTCGAATCGAGAATGAAGGCGAAGATTTTGCAAAAGTTATTAATCTACACGGCTACACCAAAAACCTTACAATTGATGATTGTACGCTTGCCGGAAAAGAAGTTGAATCTTCCATAAACAGTAATAATTTTTTATTAATTGATGCTCGATCAAATTATTCCGACAATCTAACAATCAAGGATAGTTATCTGCATCATGGATCGTATGCAATATATAATGATTACAATTCTACATCCAATAACGCTTTGATAAGTGACAACACTTTCAATCAAAACTATTATGGAATTGATTTAAGATATTTCAACAGCTTAGATATTACTCGGAACAGCTTTCATTTAATGAAAAATACACCTGTCAGCTTAAGTTATATTGATGGAACTGTCAATTTTATGAATAACAAAGTTGATTATCTTGCAGGAAAAGGTTTGCATTTTTATCACTCTAATAATGAAGGCTATAAAGCAATCGTGAATAACTCATTTCGAACTTATGGAACAAATAACAACCTGCAATCAAATATCCACTTAGAAAATGTTAACAATATAGATGTTTTCTACAACACAATGAGACATAATACAGGTGCCGGAAATGCAAGTTTTTATGCTAATTCTCAAGTCAGCAACATCAAATATATCAACAACATAGCATATAAAGCATATAGTAATTATGCTGCCAGATTTGATAATCCATCAGGTGTGACAGAAATATCAAACAACCTTTATTATCAAACTCAGGGTGATGCAGCAGTTTATTTTGGAGGACAAACCTTTACAGAAACAGCCGATTTTGAAAACTCTACAATGCATCAAAACTCTATCATTGCCAATCCTTTATTTAATGATATAACAAACTCTTTATTGCCTTCTTCACCGGCTATCGGAGCAGGATTAGCTTCTGACTGGATATTTACTGATATTGATGGTAATCCTCGCGGTGAAACCCCTGCCATAGGTGCTCACGAATATGTAGAGCCTGTGTTTAGCCCTCCTACAAATCTCAGAGCAATGGCAAGAGTTAATCAAGTAAACCTTATTTGGGATGAACCTGAAGATATGTTAGCAGCAGGATTTAATGTCTATAGAGATAGTATAAAAATAAATACTGAACTTATCTCGGAACATTATTATACTGATTTTATCGAGTCAGAAAATGAATTAGAATATTACGTAACTGCAGTTTATATCTTTCCTGTTGCAGGAGAATCAACTCCATCAAATACTATTACAGCAACTCCATTGGCACCAAATTTCCCTGAACCTACAAATTTAATAGCTTCTGCTCATTATGATAAGATTTCTTTAATATGGGAAATTCCTAACTTTATTCCCGAAGGAAATTTAAGACAAAAAACTGCTATTAAACAAAACAGACTTATTTCTCTATCTCATTATAATGTTTACAGAAATAATGAATTCTTGGCTACTACTCCTACAGATTATTACGATGACAATACTGCTATTCAAGACAGTTCATATACATATTATGTCACAGCAGTATATCAAGACCCGGACGGAGAATCAAACCCTTCAAATCAAGCAACTGCATCATTATTAATCCCTAACTTCTTAACACCTTATGATTTAACAGCTACAGCCGAAATAAATCAAATTACCCTCAACTGGCAACATCAAGACCATAACAGTATAAGAAATAATTACAAGTTAAGAACTGTTAACTATCTGAGAAATAATAGAGATAATATGATTATTGCCGGTTATAATGTTTATCGTGATTCTACTCTTATAAATGAAAGCATAATAACAGAATTAAATTATACAGATACAGATGTTCTGTTTGGAAACTCTTATGAGTATTGTGTAACTGCTGTTTATTCCTACCCTGAAGGTGAATCTAATCCTTCCGAACCTGTAACATCATCACCATTACCTGCAGAATATATTGTAACAATAAATATCAATCCTGAAACTTCCGGTATTGTCACCGGAGCAGGTTCGTATGATGAAGGAGATGAAGTAACCATCTCAGCAACCCCAAATCCCGGATATCAATTTATAAACTGGATTGACCTCAGTCAAAGAAACACACAAAACATATTACAAAGTTCAAGAGAATCTATTTCTTCTAAGAAAGCAGTTAACAGAGAAACTACAATCTTAGATTCTATCTATACCTTTATAATGCCTAATCATAATAAACTCTTCTCAGCTAATTTTGAACTGGTATCCTATAACCTAACTCTCGTTGTCAATCCTGAAAATACAGGAACAGTAAGCGGTCCGGAGACCTTTAACCTTAACACAATAATAAATGAAACTGATTTATTAGCAGAAAATAATGCCGGTTGGTCATTCATAGGCTGGACAAGTGATGCAGAAGGTAATAATCCTGTTGTATTCCCTGTCACTATGCCGGCAGAAGATGTAACCTGGTATGCTCAATTTGAACAGATAGAATATACTATTAGCTTGAATGTTAATCCTGAAAACACAGGTACTGTTACCGGTGCCGGAACTTATCATTATAATGATTCAGTTACCGTTACAGCCACAGCAAATGACGGGTATCAATTTGTAAACTGGACTTCAGAAACAGAAGGCAGAAATATTTTAAGCTCAAGTAATCAATTACTAACAAGCAAGAATATGCAAAGACACAGAGATATTGTTTCAATTGATTCAGTTTATACCTTTGCAATGCCGGCAAATAATTTAAGTCTTATTGCTAACTTTGAACTTATTACATACAATCTCACTCTCGTTATTAATCCTGAAAATGCAGGAACAGTAAGCGGTCCGGAGACCTTTAATTTTAATACAATAATAAACGAAACTGATTTATTAGTAGAAAATAATGACGGTTGGTCATTCATAGGCTGGACAAGTGATGCAGAGGGTATTAATCCTGTAGTATTCCCTGTCACTATGCCGGCAGAAGATGTTACCTGGTATGCTCAGTTTGAACAGATAGAATATGCTGTCAACTTAAGTGTTAATCCTGAAAACACAGGTACTGTTACAGGTGCCGGAACTTATCATTATAATGATTCTGTGATCGTTACAGCAACAGCAAATGAGGGTTATCAATTTGTAAACTGGACTTTAGAAACAGATGGCAGAAATTTATTAAGTTCAAGCAATCAAATACTTACAAGCAAGAATATGCAGAGACAAAGAGATGTT
>Ga0334900_1000641_pt1 | contig 48014 bp, 40 predicted proteins | sample GraSluR3_MG_2_FD_207231 | JGI IMG/M metagenome (GOLD analysis project Ga0334900, IMG submission 207231) | Sludge microbial communities from methane-producing bioreactor in Wageningen University, Netherlands - Granular Sludge_31_08-R3 | ecosystem: Engineered > Bioreactor > Anaerobic >... | reverse complement strand
CCCGGCGGTCGGCGATGGTGCGGTAGTTCTTATCTACAAAAGGGATGATGTCTTTTATGACATGGTCGGCGTAATTGTGTGGCCGGCCGTCATCCGACCGGGCGTAATTCACGTAAGACGAGTTGCCCACGTCGACCATGACCACGATCATGTCGAACATGTTCAGGTACTTGGGTACCCCGATGTATTCGAACTCGTGAAGATTGGAGGAGTAGCCGTGGCAAAGGTACAGTACGGGGTAGCGCAGCCCTGAATTTTCGTAACCGCGGGGCAGGACCACATTGATGTGCATGTCGCGCCCCAGGGATTCCGAATAAAACTTCACCATCGAAACCGGCAGCGGGTCAAACCCGATGTAGCCTGCCATCTCCTCTGGAGGTATTTCTTTGGCGGTATCGGGGCGGACCCCTTTGGGCTCGGTTTGTGACGACGCGTCATGGGCTGTAAGAAGCACCACGAGGACGACCAGGGGATAGAGCAGGTTATTCATCGGATCTTTTTTTTTGTCCCTTTCCCGCGCCGGGCTGGAAGCCCGGCGCGGGAAAGGACGCGGTGGACGGGGATGCCACAGAAAGGCGCTGCCGGCTAGTATCCCGTATTTTGCTGCAGGTTCGGGTTGGCGGCCAGCACCCTGGGCGGTATGGGATAAAGCTCTTTGTGGTTGCTTGTCCATGCCGGTTTTTCAAACCAGGCATCCCCGAACTTGCCGAAGCGGATCAGGTCCTGCCTCCTGTGACCCTCCCATGCCAATTCCCGGCCCCTTTCGTTGAGCAGTTCCTCCATGGTCAACGTGGCGGTGGTATAATTGTGGTCGCTGTTTCCAAAGGCACGTTGCCTGACCTGGTTCACCAGGTCCACCGCGGTTTGGTTCGCAACGCCTCCGTTCTTGCGCATGATGGCCTCGGCCTTGATCAGCAGGATGTCGGAATAACGGAATACAGACCAGTCGTTGTCCATGCTCTGCCAGCCGCTCAGTCCCTCGGGGAACTCCCATTTGAAACAGCGAACGCCCTCGTCTTCCGCCGCACCCAAAATGCTGGATACGGTGTTGGTAAAGTCCAGCTGGGTGCCGTCCAGCCCGATGGCCGGGTTGCCGTTGCGGTCGACCTGGGGACCGAATTCGAAGGACTTGATGCGGCTGTCTTCCGGATGGTACAAATCATAGAAGGTGGGCATGGCGACGATGCCGTTCCAGGACCAGGTGGACTGGTAGTTGAATTTCGGCAGCAGGGTGGTGGGCAGGGTGTACATATGCATTTGGAACCCGAAACCGGTCAGCCTGTCGTAAGGAATCACAAAGATATTCTCCCGGGAACCCTGGTTGTTCGCTGAAAAGTTCCTGAAATAGTTGGTTTCCAGAGAGTAGGAGCCTCCATTAATGATGTTGTCGCACATGGCGATGGCCTGGTCGTATTTGGGAACCCCGATCCATTTCTCCGCATTCAGGTACATTTTGGCCAGTATGGTGTGGGCCACAGGCTGGATGCACCTTCCGTAGGTTTTGGAGGTCAGAATGGGGTCCAGCAGAGGAGCGCTCTCCAGCAATTCCCTTTCGATGATCTCGAAGGCCTGTGCCCGCGTCAGTTGAACAGGCAGGGAGGTGTCCAGGAAGTCCAGGGGCAGGGGAATGTTGCCGAATAAATCCATGGCCTTGTAAGCGACAAACGCCCGGAGGGTTCTTAGCTCGGCAATCATTTTGGGTTTCCCCTCGAATTGTGCGGGTGAACTTTCAATGAGGTAGATTACCTGGTTGCACCGGGCGATGGTATTGAAGCACACCTCCCAGGATGCCCAGAAATAATCGAGGTTTGGCTCGAAATCATGCTTTTGGGCCATGATCCATATGCCTTCATTGGAAAGGGAAGCCCCTATATTCCTCAGGGGAATCACGGCTTCGTCCGTGGTGAGTACCTCCGTGGCCAGCCAGCCCCACAGGCTCGTGCCCCGGTAGCGCAGGCTTCCGTAAGCACTCCCCATCGCCCGCAGGCATTCCTCTTCGGTTCTGTACCACTCCTCAGCCCCGATGGTAGAGTAAAGGGTCTCATCCAGGTCCGTGCAGGAATGGACCGATAAAACGGCCAATAGTCCGATTAGCAATATTTTGATCTTTTTCATGGGTTCTGGTTTTTAAAAATTAAAGTTGATGCCGAGGACGAAGGTTCTGCTGTAGGGGTACCACAGGTTGTCTGAACCGAACGACTCCGTGTTCGTGTTGAAACCCGGGATGACCTTTTCAGGGTCAGTGCCTTCGAATTTGGTGATGGTCAGCAGGTTGTTGCCGCTAAGGTACAGGCGCAACATGTTCTGGCCTCCCCATCGGAGGTTGTAGCCCAGGGTGACGTTGGAAAGCTTCACGTAGGTGGCTTCGTCCACAAACCTGGAGTCGTAGGCATAGGGTCCGGTATATTCCGGCCGGTCCAGAATGGACTTCAGGACATTGCGTCCGGCCTTGAAAGGCTCCCAGTTCTCATAGGCGATGCGGTCACGGTTCAGCAGGCTGTGACCGAACACGCCCCTCAGGGAGAAGGATAAGTCGAAACTTCTGTAGCGGAAAATATTCTGCCATCCGATCTCGAAGTCGGGGTATTCGTTCCCGACGATCCGCCTGTCCTCAACGGTTTCCCGGCGGACCGTCCCGTCCCCGTCCACGTCCTCATAGATGGCCCTTCCCTGTTCATCGACCCCCAGGTAGATCGGCGCCCAGAAATTGCCGATGGATTCCCCGACACGGATCATCTGTGCCCAGGTCGTGGCTGCCGCGGTCATCCGGATGAAGTCCAGTTCATACCCCCTGGAGGGGTCTGCCAACTTGGTGACCTCGTTTCGGTTCATGCTGTAGATGAGCGTGGAGTTCCAGCTGAAGTCGGTCCTCTGGAGGACACTGCCGTCCAGCATCAACTCCACACCACGGTTCCTCATCTCTCCCACATTGGCGTACACGCTGTTGAAAACGTTGGGGGGGACCGGGACGTTGTACCACCAGAGCAGGTCTGTAATGGTCCTGTTGTACAATTCAACAGAGCCATTCAGCCGGTTGAAAAGGCCGAAATCGATCCCGATATTGGTTTCTGCCTTTTTCTCCCACTTCAGGTCCGGGTTGGGGTTGTTGGCCGATTGATAAGAGTTGATCCAACGGCCATCGTAAAACATCTTGGGCCCGACCGTCATCCTGGGAACGCTCTGATAGTTCGGGATATCCTGGTTGCCCGTCACGCCATAACCCGCACGGATCATCAGGTTGTTGACCCAGGTGATGTTTTGCATGAAGGCCTCCTCGTTCAGACGCCATCCGAGGCTCACGGCGGGGAACACCCCCCATTTATTGTTGGCCCCAAAGCGGGAGCTGCCCTCATAGCGAAGGGAAGCCGAAAGCAAGTATTTGAATTTGTAGTTGTACATGGCCCTGCCATAAAAGGCAATCAGCCTGTTGGATTCTTTGCCGGAGCTTAGGGAGGCAAATCCGTCCACCAGTGCCTGCCCGGCCCCCAGGTTGTTGTAAAGAAAGTTATCGGTGTCGAAGTTGTAGTTCCTGCCGTAGAGGCTGCTCCCCACATATTCGTAAAAGGAGTATCCGGCCATGGTTTGAAAGTTATGGTCACCAAAGGAGAAGCGGTACTGAAGCGTCGGCTCCAGGGAAAAGTAATGGCTGGCGTTGGATGTCCTGGAAGCGTCTCCGGTATAGCCCACGCGTGGGTAATGTTTGGTCAGATAGGAACCATTGTTGGTCTGAGACGCGGTGTAGGAACCATGGAAATTGGCGGTAAAGCCGTCCAGGATCAGGAAGGAAGCGTTGAAGTCCCCGGTGATGTAGTTCTCGGTGCCATCGCTGTTGCTTTCCTCTGTCATGGCCATCGGATTGGTGTAACCGGATGTGTCAAAACTCGTGTAAAAGCCATTGCTGGATTCGTTGTCGGGATCATAGACCGGCTCGGTGGGGTTTCGGATCAGCGACTGGCCGAGCATGCCGCCGGGCTGATACCTTCTCCTGGCATTGGAGTACAACAGTTTGTAGTCCACATTCAGGCGGTTGTTCAGGCCGGTCTGCGACACAAAGATGGAGGGGGTGACGATTCTTGAATAGTTGTCGAAGAACAAGCCCTGGTTGTCCTTGAGCATGATGTTTGAGCGGTAGTTCAGGCTGTTGTTTCCTCCGGTCATGGACAAGCTGTAGCTTTGGTTCAACGGGCTGCGGGTGGTCTCGTCCAGCCAGTTCGTACTCGCTCCCCTGTCCAGGAAGGAAGCCCTACCCGGATCATACTGGGCCACCAGGTCACGGTACTCGTCTGCCGAGAACCACCGGTCGTCATTGTTGACTTGTTGTAAGGAGACAAAGGAGGAGAACTGAAACTGGACATCCCCCTTTACGGGTTCTTTCAAGGTAATCAGGATCACCCCGTTGGTTGCCCTGGTTCCGTAAATGGCCGCAGCAGATCCATCCTTGAGAACATCAATGGAGGCGATAGACTCCGTATCGATGATGCTCAGGGGCAGGTTCCAGACTTTTCCGTCGACCAGGATAAGAGGCGATTTGCCGCCTGAAAAAGAGTTCAATCCGCGCAAACGAATGGTGTGCTCCGCATTCGGATTGCTCCCGTCGGTGCTTACGATCGACAAGCCAGGGACAATGCCCTGAATGGCCGACATGGGTGTTTGCAGATCGCCGGTAATGAACCGGTCAGACTTCACACTGGTCACCGAGCCGGTCACCTCCCTCCGGGTGGTTGTACCATACCCGATGACCACCACCTCATCCATTCCGATCATGTCCGGTTCCATAACCACATTGAGTGTGGGTCCGCCGGTATAGGTGACCTCAAGGGTTTTATAACCTATAAAACTGAATACCAGAACGCTGCCTTCCGACACGTCAATGGTATAACTTCCGTTGCGGTCGGTGGCCGTGCCGGTAAAGGTGCCCTTGATGGTCACATTCACTCCGGGGAGCGTGATGTTGTTCTCATCCACAACAACCCCGGTGATGGTCCTTTGGGCAAAGCCTGCCAGGGGGACCATCAGGATCAAGCACAAAAAAAGAAATCTTTTCATCTTGGTTTTGGTTTAATGGTTTGATTCTGAATAATTGCGATAGAGTTCATTTATGGTTTGGCAAGTCTTACGGCGACCGGGTGGACACACCGCCACTACCTTGTGGCCACACCGGCCAGCGAATCCAGTTCGGACGCTTTGGGAATGGAAGGCTGGGCCCCCAGGCAGGTGACCGACCTGGATGCCGCCCTGTTGGCAATGCTGACAGCACATTTCATATCATCCCCTTTGGCCAGGGCTACGGCAAGATAACCGTTGAAAGTGTCTCCCGCCCCTGTGGTGTCCACGGCCTCTACCCGGAACCCGGGAACATGGGCTTCTTCCTTGTCCGATGAATAAAAGGCTCCTTTGTCGCCCAGGGTCAGCACCACGGCCCTGGCTCCCTTCTGGACGAGTGTCCTGGCAAGGACCACAGGTTCCCCTGTGAGCCCGGGAGTCTGGGCCATCAGGACGGCTTCATTCTCATTGGGAGTCAGGACATCCACCATGGACAGCAAGTCTGGGTCCAGCACCTTGCCGGGAGCAGGATTCAGCATGACGGGCACCCGTGCCTCCCGGGCGGTCCGGATTGCCTGTTTTACTGTCTCCAGGGGAATTTCCAACTGCAACAGGACGATGTCGGCCTTGCGGATCACGGAGGCGACCTGGTCGATGTCTTCCGGCAGCAGCCGGCTATTCGCTCCGGGGGCCACTGAGATGCTGTTTTCTCCGCTTTTGGCGACATTGATCAGGGCCACCCCGGAGGATACCCCCCCGACGATTTTCACTTTGGAAATATCGATGCCCTCTTTCGTAAGTTCCTCCAGGGATTTCTTCCCGAACAGGTCGTTCCCTACGGAGGAAATAAAGGTGACTCTCCCCCCGGCCCTTGCTGCTGCCACAGCCTGGTTGGCTCCCTTGCCCCCCTGGGCAACGGAGAATTCGCCGCCCAGGATGGTCTCCCCCGGTGCAGGAAGGTGGGGTACCTTGATGATCATGTCTGTATTGGTGCTTCCAATTACTACAATATGTGGCTTCATGCGTCAGCTATTGAAGGTTAGTAAATCCGGGCGAAGATGATGAGTGCAAGACCGATTATGAACAGCACAAACATCATGGTAATTAAATGGGATACTCCTTTAACTCCTTTAAACTCCTTCCAGATGAACACCCCCCATAGGGCGGCAACCAGGGTTGCTCCCTGCCCCAAACCATATGAAATGGCAAATCCGGCCTGTCCTGAAGCAATGATATTCAGCGTCATCCCCAGACTCCATATCATCCCTCCAAGCAAACCAATAAGGTGCAATTTTGGCGTTCCTTTGGTAAAGTACTGCCGGTAGGTAACCTTCTCTCCGGAAATGGGGCGGTACATGGCATAGGTATTCCAGACAAAATTGGAAAGCAGCAATCCTACCGAAAAAATCACCGATGCCGTATATGGCGTGAATTTTCCGGCAGTGGGTTGAATAAAGTCCGTACTCATGGATGCGGCCACAAAATAATAGAAGAAGCCCATGAGGATGCCGGCCGCAATGGAAATGATGATGCCTTTGCGGGGGGTATTACCGGTCCCGGCCGATTTTTTCCGGTAGGCCATGGCATCAAGTAGGATGGCTCCCGTTACAAAGGCCACTCCGATAAAGAGAATGAGCGGGTTGCCGATTGGGCTGCCGATGTAGTTGGCCACCACGCCCACCACAAGTGCCAGGCCAATGCCTACCGGGAAGGCCACCGCCATTCCGGCGATGTCGATGGCTATGACCAGAAGGATGTTGGCCAGGTTGAAAACAGCCCCTCCCAGCAGGGCCAGTCCGAATGACCGGGAGTCAGCCTGCATCAGGTCGGCAATAAAGGATCTTCCTTCCTGTCCGAAGCTGCCCATGGTGAACGCCAGCAGCAAGGACAGCAACAGGACCCCCAGGGCATAGTCCCAGTAGAACAATTGGAAAGCCCACGACTTGGTGGACAGCTTTTGGGTATTGGCCCAGGACCCCCAGCAGAGCATGGTGATCACGGTGAACAATACGGCCATCGGATAGGTGCTTACTACATACATTGTCTCGTGAGGTTTGGGTTTGCACTAACGTTTGTGCAATATAAATCAATAAACAAATACGAAGCAAGGGTTTTATTAACTTTTTTTTAATTATGCAAATAGATGAAATACAGTTTAATAACAAATATTACAATGAATTGGGACGTGCTGGTGAGGCGGCCAAAGAAAAAAAATCGTCGTATTTACGAAAATTGAAAAAAATAATAAGGCAAACCGCATTATAATCGACTTCTATTATCTAAAAGGGTTGTATTACTGACATATAAGAATAGATCGACATATTACCAATTGGCTGTATCCTTAAAAAAAATAACATCTTTTAGCACAAACGTTAGAGCATGTATTTGTTAAACATATGTTTGTTTTTTTATATGCCAGGGGCTGCTGCCTGACTATTATGGATTGAAAGCAAAGCCCATGGAAAGAAAGCCGGTGTTAAATAGAAACTTATTTTTAATTTTAAGTCAAACCAAAATACCCATCCGACGAAAAAAATGATTCTGCGGATGGAAGGATTTATCTATTTTGAGCCCCCGGCAGGCCCGGCTTCCCCGCTCCGGATGCTTGCCGGTGGCCGGAATCTCGGGGAAATGCACTAATTTAGGGCCGGGGATTTTTTGTTTTTTCGGATTAAATAATTGATAGTAAGGGGTTGGGGTTGGTTTTGCCACCCTGGCCCTGTTTGGACGCAGGGACAAACATGTGATGTCCACATCGAATCGGTTTGCGGTCGGGGGGGACGGCCGGGAGGATCTGGAAAAGTTCAGGAAGCTTTTCGAGGATCATTACCGGCCCCTGACGGTCTTTGCCCTGAACTACGTGAACGGGGAAGACACCGCCAGGGACATCGTACAGCAGGTGTTTGTGAGGCTGTGGGAGACCCGGAGGAGCCTGGTCATCCATACCTGTGTCAGGGCGTTTCTGTACCAGTGCGTGAAGAATGCCTGCCTCAACCACATTCAGTCCAGGCAGCAGCGAACCCGGTTTACGGACGATTTCTCCACCATTGTGCTGGAGGATGATGTACTGGAGAGGATGATCGCCGTCGAGGAGCTCGAGCGCATACATCAGGCCATCGAGGGACTTCCCAAACGGTGCCGGGTGATTTTCAAACTGAGCCGGTTCAAACAGTTGAAACACGCGGAGATCGCGCAGAAGCTCGGCATCTCGGTGCGTACGGTCGAAAACCATATCTGTGCGGCATTGAAGAAGCTTGCCCGGCTGCGGTCAAGGGACGGTTAACCGGCCTTCCGAAGGTCCGGATCTCTTGAAAAAGCCCTGTGATCGGAAAATAATTCCCCGTCCGACTAGGGGTTTCCCTCTTTTTTCTTGTCTCAATAGTAAGGACGCAGCAGTGGTCGCGGCCCCAGGCTTTCTGTCTGCGGTGGCACAGCAGCTGTGCCGACTTATTTAACCAACCTGTTTGCAGGGTATTTTGAGGAGACATTGATCCATGGGAGAAAATTCATATTGTAACATTCGGGAACGGTTCTGGCACCTCATGGGCAAAGTGCTGGATGCCGGGGCTTCCGACAAAGAGATGAAGGAGTTCCAGGAACTCCTGTTGCAGGACCCGCAATTGCAGGAGGTCTATACGGCCGTCCAGCGCAGCTGGACCAAGGCTGACCAGTTGCAGGCGTTCTCCCGCATCAAGACCCGGCAGATACAGGAAGACTGGCAGAAAGTCTATGAAGAGATCACGGGGAAAAGGTTCGTGGCATCCGGACGCCCGGCTCCCGCGAAAACGCGCAGGATGGTTCTCTGGCCCCTGCGCTATGCCGCGGCCCTGGCATTGCTGGTGGTGGCCTCCGCCGTGTTTTACTGGCTGGGAACGCAGACCCACGACCTGAGCGTGGTGGCCTATAACCATGTGGAGGCGCCCATGGGGTCGCGCTCCCAGGTGACGCTGCCAGACGGTTCCACCGTGTGGCTTAACGCAGGGAGTGCCATCAGCTATCCCAGCAATTTCAACCTGGCCAACCGGGACGTCACCCTGAACGGGGAAGCGTTTTTTGACGTGCAGAAGCAGGAGATCCCTTTTGTGGTGTATGTCTCGGATGTGGCCTTCCGGGTGCTGGGCACCGAGTTCAACCTCAAGGCTTATGATGACGACAACACCATCGAGGCCACCCTGGTGAGCGGCTCCCTCAAAATAGAGGATGCCAGCCCGGAGCGTGCCCGCTTCCGAGACATGGTGCTGGAACCCAACCAGAAGGCGACCTTCTTCCGGGAGGAAGGGGACCTGGCCATCCATACTGCTGAGCAGGAGGAAGAGGCCATGCCCGAACCCCTGCCCGTCCCATCCCGGCCCATCGCCCACATCCAGATCATGCAAAAACAATCGGTCACTCATGAGGTCAGCTGGAAGGACGGCATCCTGATCTTCGACGGAGAGCCGCTGTCCGGGCTTGTCCGGATCCTTGAAAGGCGTTACGATGTGACCTTTGTCTTTGAAGATGAAAAGCTCCGGGAGTACCGGTATTCAGGGACGCTGCGCGACCAGACCCTGGAGCAGGTGCTGAATGCCATGAAGCTTACCTCTCCGATTGACTATACGCTGGATGACAAGATGGTCCTGATCCGCATCAATCCAAAAACCAAATCGGATTATTTCAGCCACCTGTATTAAGGAGCACCTGCAGGCCACAACATGATCATTATCCGACGATGACACCACTCAACATAATAGCCACAAAAACAATAAGCCTATGACATGTCCCCAGCAAAAAAAACCCGGGAAATGCTGTCACATTCCCCGGGCGCTTCAGATCGTCCTCGTTAAACAGCCCTGCGCTTGCAAACCCAGGGGCTATTTAGCCGATTAATTAACCTAAGCATAACCAAGAAGTAAAGTTATGAAAAAAAAACACAAGGACCTTTGGCATCCTTTAAAACCATTCCTGCGAATTATGAGAGTGTACCTATTCCTGGCAGTCATTTGCATCACGCAGGTGTTCGCCGAAACGGCTTCGTCTCAGTTAGTCAGCGTCAGGCTGAATAGCGGGAGTATGCGGGAAGCCTTTAAACAGATCGAAGAGCAGACCCATTACAATTTCTTTTACAACGACAACTTTCAGGACCTGAACAAGGCGGTCAGCCTGGAGGCGCACGATACCGATTTCACGGAAGTGATGCAATCCCTGCTGGCGGGGACCAACCTCACCTACCGGGTCATGGAAGGGAACCTGGTGGTCATCGCACCCAGCCAGCCGGCCGACATCCTCGTTACGGGGGTCGTCCGGTCGATGGATGGGGAAACCCTACCCGGGGCTACCGTATCCATCCAGGGCACCACCACCGGGGTCATTACCGACATCAACGGGAATTATTCCATCCGGGTTCCCGACCAGAATGCCATCCTGGTGTTCTCCTTCGTGGGGATGGAGACCGTGGAGATCGCGGTCCGCAACCAGACGGTCATCAATGCCACCCTGCAGGCCGCTTCGATCGGTCTGGACGAGATCGTGGTAACAGGCTATTCCGTCAGGCAACGCAGCCAGCAGACCGGTGCCATCACCCGCGTGGTGGGGGACGACATCAGGGAATCCCTGATCCAGTCGCCCGACCAGGCCATACAGGGACGGATGAGCGGGGTGCTGGCCACCCACAGCAGCGGCCAGCCAGGCAGCGCCATGCAGCTGCTGGTGCGCGGACGGGGGTCCATTTCCGCCTCCAGCGCCCCCATCATCATCATCGACGGGGTGCAGGTGCGTACCGACTTCTCCTCGGCCATCGTGCAGGACAACCCGCTGACCAGCATCAACCCCAATGACATTGAAAGCATCGAGGTGTTGAAAGATGCTTCCGCCACCGCCCTGTACGGGGCGCAGGGGGCCAACGGGGTCATCCTGATCACCACCCGCCAGGCCCGAAAGGGGGAGACCCGCTTCACCTTTTCCTCCCAGGTCGGGATCAACGAGCAGCCACGCAAGCTGGACATCATGGACGGCCCGACCTGGGTGGAGACCATGATAGAGGGATATGTGAATTACCATACAGACCGAAACCGGGATCCAATCGACAGAAGGCAACAGGCCATCGGCATATGGGGTGACCCGGCCACTGCCCCCACCTACGACTGGCAGGAAGAGCTGACCAGGGCGGGGGCGATGCGCAATGTCAACTTTTCCGCTTCGGCCGGGCTGGACAACACCCGGGTCTATTTCTCCGGTTCGTACGATTATGAGGAGGGGGCCGTGATCGGCAGCGACTTCGGGACTTTCCGGTTTCGCTCCAACATCGACCACCAGTTCACCGACCGCCTTACCGTGGCCACCCGCCTGAGCGCCTCCACTGCCACGTCCAACGGGCTGATCACAGGCAGTGCGAACATCAACAGTCCCTTCCACGGCGGCTACACCCAGCGCCCGATCGATGCCATCTATACGGAGGATGGCGGCTACAACCACAACGACTGGATCCGGGTGAACCTTGTGCAGCAGCTGAACGAGAACATCCGCATGGCCCGGACCAACCAGTTGCGCGGGAGCGTGACGGCCGTATACCAGATTTTGGACAACCTGGCATTCAGATCGCTGTGGGGAATCGATTACCGTACGGTCAGGGACCGCTCCCATACATCGGCCTTGCTGCCCAGGTATATCAACAACGGCGGCAGCACCACCGAACGCTTCCGGGAGACCAGCGGCTTCAACACCAACCAGCTGCTGGAATACTCCAATGTGTTCGGACAACACAGCCTGGTGCTACTGGGTGGTTTCGAATACCGGCAGAACGACCGGGAGAGCTTCACCGCAAGCGCCCAGCAGTTTCCCAACCCCATCTTCCACCACCTGGATCTGGCGGCCGAGCTGCTGTCCGTCTCGGGGGGGACGACCCATTCCAAGTTTGCCGGAATCTTTACCCGGGCGGACTACAACTTTGACAGGAAATATTTTCTGACCGGTAACCTGCGCTACGACGGTTCCTCCCGCTTCGGGGCAAAGAACCGCTGGGGGCTGTTCTATTCCGGCGCCTTTGCCTGGGATGTGCACCAGGAGGCATTCATGCAGAATGTGGACTTCCTCAACCAGTTGAAGTTCAAGTCAAGCTACGGGATCACCGGCAACTCGGAGATCGGAGACTTCTCTGCTCGTTCCATGTTCGGATCCGGGGGCACCTATGAAGGAAGTACGGGCCTGCGTCCTTCCGGGCTGGGTAACGACATGCTCACCTGGGAGGAGGCGCATACCCTGGACATCGGGATCGAGTTCTCGGTGTGGAATTACCGTATCTACGGGGGCATCAACCGCTTCAACCAGCGCAACAAGAACCTGTTGCTCTACGCCTGGCTTCCGACCGACAGCGGTTTCTCAGGCATTGACCGGAATACGGGAGAAGTGAAGAACACCGGCTGGGAACTGGACCTGGGCGGCCGTTGGTTTACCTCGGATGATTTCAGCTGGTCCACCCACTTCAATTATACCTACCAGACCAATGAGGTGGTTTCCCTGGTCGACGGACTGGATTTCATCGGGTCGACCGTTCGGGTCGGAGAGCCCCTGGACATCATCTGGGGCAACCTGTTTGCAGGCATCAATCCCGCCGACGGCCGGGCCATGTGGTATGACAAGAACGGGAACATCACCTACACCCGCAGCAGCGACGACCAGCAGGTGCTTGGCAAATACTCCCCGGACCATTTCGGGGGCCTGACCAACCAGATCCGCTACAAGAACTTCACCCTGACGGCTTTCTTTCAGTATGAATACGGGCGCAACACCACCAACTCCACGGTGGGCCGAAGAATGCAAAGCGTCGGATCGGAACGCGGTTTGATGGCACGGGTGGCCGAGCTGGCCTGGAAACAACCCGGCGATATGGCCGAACTGCCCAGGCATTACAACTCCACCTCCTTTATCGGCAGCAGCGGACACGACCACACTTCCCTGTATGTGAAGGATGCTTCCTACATCCGTTTCAAGGAACTGAGGCTCGATTTCCGGCTTCCCAGGCATTGGGCCGAAAGCGCCCGCCTGAACCAGGCAAGCATGTTTGTACAGGCACGAAATCTGTATACCTGGACGACCTACCCGTTCGGGGATCCTGAAGTGGACGGCGAAAGCACGGGTGGTTATCCCCAGTCCCGCCAGATCGCGCTCGGAATCAATATAGGTTTTTAATCTTAAACGAATCGTCATGAAATATATAAAGCATATCAAATTCTTGATATTGAGTGTCATGCTGGTGGCTGTCGTCGCATCCTGCGAGAAATTGCTGGACACGGAACCCACCACCAGGGTGAGCTCCGACGTGGTGGTCACCACGGCGAGCGGGATGGACGCCATCCTGACCTCCGCCTACGACCGCCTTAGGGAAGAAGACCTGTACCGGTACTGGATCCCTGCGGCACCGGAAGTGCTGGCCGACAACTCCCAGCTGCACCCGGTGAATTCCGGAAGGTTTCGCAGCCAGGCCGAGAACCAGCCCGGCAGCCACTTTCCGACGGGGACCTGGTCCACGGCCTATAGGCTGATCAACGAGGCCAACATCATCATCGACGCGGTGGACAAGACCGAGACCAGCCAGGCGCACAAAGACCGCCTGCTGGGAGAATCCCTGTTTCTGCGGGCCATTAGCTACCAGGAACTTCTGCGCATCTATGCCTATGAACCGATGCATCCCAAGGCCTCCGAGTGGAACCGGGGCGTGATCATGCGCACCACCCCGGTGCTGGGCCTGAGCGAGGCCGACATGAGGGCCCGCGGAACCATCCTGGAAGGGTACCAGCAGGTGGAAGCGGATTACCTGGCGGCCATTCCCTTATTGGATGGCAACGACCGTGGGAGCGTGTATTTCGCCGATGCGGCGGCGGCCCATGCCGGGCTGGCGCGACTTTACCTTTATTGGGAGAGGTGGTCGGATGCCCTGACCCACGCCCAGAATGCCTACTCAAAAGCCAAGGGCAGCTTGCAGGATTTCAGTTCGTCCGGAAATATCTACGATCAGTTGCCCAACCCGGAATCCATCTTTGAACTGTCGTTCGACCAGACCCACGGCAGCAGCGGCTCCCTCAATGCCGTGACACATCCCCCTCCGGGGTGGTTCGACGCGCTTCCGTCGGATGAGCTGCTCGCGTTATATGAGGAGGCAGACCTCAGAAACAGCCTGTTTGCGGTCCATACGGATGGCTACCCTTACATCCTGAAGTATACCGCCACCGTGGGCACCAATACCGACCACATCCCGGTCTTCCGGGTGGCGGAGATGCTGCTGATCCAGGCCGAGGCCCATTATGAGATGGGCAACGGACCCGCCGCCATCCAGGCCCTGGAGACCCTGCGCTCGCACCGCGGGCTGCCTGCCTATGCCAACCCTCCGGCCGGACAGGCCCTGCTGGAGGAGATCTATGACGAACGCCGCAGGGAGCTGGCCTTTGAGGGGCACCGCTGGTTCGACCTGAAACGCCGGGCGATGGATGTGCCCAAGCCGGCCGGGCCGGGAAATTTCCCCGTGCCATGGGATGATTTCCGGATCCTGTCGAACCTGTCGACCACCGAGGTGGAGAACAATCCCTTGCTTGAACAGAACCTCGGGTATTGATCGGAATGGGCGATTTAGAAACCAAAAAAGTACAGCAATGACATTCAGATATATAAGAAAGGCATTCATCAGCATCGCAGCGGCCCTGGCCTTCACGGCCTGCCTGCCCGACAACGTCACCCTTTATGACGGACCGCTGCTCGTGGAATTCGCGCTGCAGTCGGGCAACCCGACGGCCCACTACAGCTGGAGCTCCACAGGAAGGTTCTGGAACACGGAGATCCGTGGCAGCTCCTTCCCCGACACGACCATACAGTACCAGCTGATCGGCCCGCACCAGACCATGGCGCTGCAGGTCGGCTATTACGTCGCCCCCGAGGTTTACCGGGATGTTGCCAACAACGTGCTGACCCCCACCCAGCCGGAGGGCTCGGAGGGGAGCGACTGGGTGCGGCTGGCCACCACCGCCGTAGAAGGGGTGGACTACCAGCTGCTGGACGGGGGCGTGAGCACCCTGCCGGCCAACAGCAGCTTCGGCAAGCTGCGGTTCAGCACCTCACCCACGGGCGATAAGTACCTGTATTTTGTTTTGACTGAAATGGATCTCACCCCCAGCCACAATGCGAGGGTGTTCCGGCTCAGGATACGGCCTTAGCTTGCTTTGGTTTGTTTGTTAGTTAGGTTTGGTTAAATTGAGTGATTAAACGGGAAGAAAGGCCGCCGCAGGGCGGCTTTTCTTCCTTTATCCCCTGGCCGGGGCAGGCGTTCAAACAATTAATGAATGGCCGCCGTTGTTTTTAACAGGCCCTGCGGTCACAAAATTAAAATGCGATATGATGATGACAAAGAAGACACACCTGGCCGGTTTATTTGCGCTGGCCCTGCTCATGGGCACCCTCCCCCCGGCAGGCTGCGGGCAGAACGGCGCGGAACCTGAGCAGTTCGAAAACCCTTTCGGAAATATCATCGCCGAAGAAGGCTATTTCGACGGTCCCTACATTCTGTACCAGGGGGACCAGGCGGTGGTCATCCGGGTATCCCCGTCCGGAGAGGGCGCCCTGCTTACCAGGGATTCTGTTTCGTTGGCGGACCTGAATGTTCGTCCCTTCGAGGTCTTTCCCGCCGAGAGCGGGCCGGACGGGCTGCCGCTGGCGCCTTTTCAGGTGCGCTTGTTCGACTACCAGGCCAGCGATCAATGGGACTTTGAACAGCCGGAGAAGCTGCTCGCCCTGTCCGACATCGAATGCAGCTTCTCCAATACCGAGTCCATCCTGCGCGCAGGGGGCGTGATCGATGCGGACTACAACTGGACATTCGGCACCAACCACCTGGTGGTGAACGGGGACATGTTCAGCCGCGGGCACGACATGATGGCCCTGCTGTGGCTGATATACAAGCTGGATAACGAGGCCCGGCAGGCCGGCGGGATGGTGCACGTCATCATCGGCAACCACGAAGCCATGAACCTGAAAGGGGATGTGCGCTACGTCAGGCCTCGCTACCTGGAGTTCGTGGAAAAGGCCGGCCTCGAATACAAGGGGCTGTTTGATGAACACAGCGAGCTGGGCCGCTGGCTGCGCACCAAAAACACCCTCGTGCGCATCGGCCGCAACCTCTTCGTCCACGGCGGGATCAGTCCGCAGTTTCTGGAACTGGAACTGTCTCCCGCGGAGGTGAACCGCCTCGTGCAGCGCGACCTGGGCAAGCAGACGGATGAGCTGGACGAGGTCTCCCGGCAGGTGTTCGGCTCCCTGGGACCCCACTGGTACCGGGGCATGGTGCATACCACGGAGGACCGTCAACCGGTGTTTGCGGAGGACATGCCGCCGCTTTTGGACTATTTCGATGCCGACCGCTTCATCGTGGGGCATTGCAAGGGCGAGAACGTGTTCAAGCTGCGCAATAGCAAGGTGGTGGTGGTCGATGTGAACCACAGCCGCAACCGTGCGGAAGGCCGGGCCCGGGCGCTGCTGATCGATAAGTCGGGAGGTGCCGAGAGGCTAGCCAGGCTCCGGGATGACGGGGTGTGGGAGCCGGTAGAGGTCGTGGCAGATTGAGCGGGTTGCCGTCTGTGCCATCATCATGTCTGCCGGGGTCATGATAGGCAAGGACTGGCCACCCCCGCCGACAGGCAGCGGGGAACCGGCCGGATCAGCCCGCAACTCCTGAGCCTGCCCGCTTCTGCGGAACAGGCGGTGATTCCTTGGCGTCAGGGCTTGTTTTTATGCCAGCAATGGCTATTTTTGCATGGGTCCTGTCGGGACCACGCAAAGGCAATCATGGACCGTATGGCCGGGCTGGTCACCTGGACTCATCACCGGCCGCTAAGCGACAAATAATGAAAAATCCAAATGGTTTCCGCCGCCGCATTCTGGCGGGCATCGCCCTGATGGCGCTGTCCCTGCCGTGTGTCTTGCCGGCGAAGGCGCAAAGTGTGACGGGCCCCGCCCCCCACAGCTTCCGCAACGAATTCGTCGTCCAGGGCGGGGCGGGCATGCGCAGCCCTGGTTTCGACATGCTTACCGGCTGGACGCCCGACTCCCTGCCGGTCTGGTTTTACGGGCAGACCGAGCTGGTCGCCCGCCTGACCAACCAGTTGCAGGCCGATGTGTCCTTCCTGAACGGGCCGGTGGTGTTCTACCGCAGGCCCCTCTTTCAGGCAGATGCCGGCTATGCCCGCTGGCTTGGACCGCTGCTGCGGGCTTCCGTGCATGTGGCCATCGGCAGCAGCGACGTGGACGGGCGGCTGCGCATGGCCTCCTATGCCTTTGAGGCGGAGGATCCCGTGGCCCGCGAGCTGACCGCCTACCTGAGCGCAGGCATCAGCTATACCGGCTTTTCTGCCGAAGGCAGCTACTACTGGCTGCCCGGGGAAGGGCTGAGGCCCCTGCTGGGGGTAAGGCTGGGTGTCAGCCAGATCAGCTGGAACGACCCGTCCATGGAGGTGGAAGGGGTGCAGTTCCTGCTGCCCGGACCAGAGAAGATGACCGCCTTCACCGCCGGGTTCCATGCCGGCGCGCGCTGGACCCTCCCCGGGGGACGATCCGGCCTGGAAGGACGGCTGTTCTATATGCACTTCTTTTCGGAAGAGGCCGCCCAGGTGCCGGGACTGGCGCTCAACGTGTTCTTTGCGCTGTAGCGGCCTGCATCCGGCCAGTATGCCAGGACGTATCCAGAGTTTACAGGCCCGGAGCCCGGGCCGTGAAAGCCTTTTGATCGCGGTGACACAGGAGCTCGATCACCTGCCTTCCTGACAGGGCGGCGATCACCGTGCCGGTGAAAGGGGCCGTCCACTGCCCGGCCATGTGCAGCCCTGCCAGACCGGGCAGATGCCGTAAGGGATCCTGTTGGTTCATGTTGGCGGGGTTGATGTACCAGCCGTCGGGAGAGCCCTTCCAGTTGCCGGTATAGCGGACATAGGTGGCCGGGGTGGGCACGTCCGCCACCTCCACCTGCCCGCTGATGCCGGGCCAGCGCCTTTCCAGCCGGTCAAGCACCTCCCGGAGGATGCGTTCCTTCTCTGCCCTGTATGCGCCCTGGTCGCGCGCCAGCTCCTCCCAGTATTCGTATTCGGTATCGAACCATACCTCCAGTACCGACTTGCCCTGCGGGGCCATGCTCTTGTCGAAGCAGTGGTGCAGGAGGGTGATCCATGGAAAGTCGCGGCCACCCACCCGCACGGGTTCTTCCAGCTCCATCAGGATACTGTGGGGCTCAGCCGAAAGATCCCGGTTCACCCCCAGCATCACATGCACGATGGGTTTGACCGGCGTCCAGTGCTCATACATATGGCGTATCCTGTCATCGATGTAGCGCTCCTGAAGGATGCGGTAAATGAGGGTCTGCCCGTCCGCGGCCCAGACGACCTCGTCCGATGCCAGCTCACTGCCGTCTGACAGTCGAACGCCCCCGACACGGTCCCCGCTGATCAACAGCCCGTCCACCTGCTTGCCATAACGGATCTCCCCCCCGAGGCGTTGATAGTATTCCGCCAGGTGGAAGGCCACCTGCTGCGACCCCCCCAGGGGGACGCCTGCTTCCGTCACCCCGCTTCTCATGAATCCGGCCATGGCCACAGCCGGGAAATCCGGCATCGGCCAGCCTGGCGAGTCCATAAAAAAACGCACGGCCTGCCTCAGGAAGGGATGCCGAAACCCTTCCGCAAATTCCTGCAAGGTCTTGTTCTTGTATCTGGCGAAAACGGGCAGAACCGGCAGGATGGCGGGAAGGACCCTCAGCCTGTCCCACAGCCCGCGGATTGGGGCCGGCTTCAGGCTGGCCGCAGGCATCATGTCCGGGCCGAAGACCAGCTTTGTAAAGGCTTTGATTTGCTTTTCGTCGGATGGGGAAATGGCCAGCATGGCGGCTTCCAGCTTTGCGCGGTCGGTCGTGATCAGCAGGGCGTCCCTCAATCCTTCCACCCGGGCCGTATGGTCGTGGTAGTGAAAACGGAAACGGCCGGCCACCCCGAGCTCCTTCCACATCTGGTGGAAAGGGCCCCCGCAGGAGCCGGTCAGCATGTGCATGCTGATGTCGAAGGTATAGCCTTTTCGTTTCCATGCGGTACATAGTCCGCCGGGCACGGAGTGCCTCTCCAGGATGGTGGTGCGGTAACCGTTCATTTGGGCGTAGCAGCCGGCCGACAGGCCGGCCATGCCGGCCCCGACGATGGTGATGGTCTTGTTCACGGCATGTTAAGATTAAGGGTTTCCTCGATCTGCCGGTAGAGTGCCTCCCCCTGGCTGGGGCGGCGGGCGGCACCCGCCAGGATCTCTCCTCCGGCACCGGCGATCATGTAAGTGGGCAGGGCCCCGCCGAAGCCCTGGCGCATCAGCTCCGCAGCCAGCTCCTCGTTATGGCGCAGGTGGGCGCCGGTTAGGTTCTGCTCCCTGAGGAAGCGCAGCCAGGTGGTCTCCTCCTCGTGACGGTCGAAGCTGATGTAGACGATGTCTACCCCGGCCGCCGCCAGAAAACTTTTCAGGGCGTCGTTGTGCTTGAACTCTTCCAGGCAGGGGCTGCACCAGGTGGCCCAGCAGTCGATCAAAAAAGGCCTGCCGGTGCCCAGGCGCGCCACGAGCTCCTCCAGGGAACGGATGGGCCCGTCCCGGTCCAGGATGCGCACCCCTTCGGGCATCTCCCACTTGGCCGCCTCGTAGGCCGCAAAGGCCCCGGGTTCGAAGCGGCGCATCAGCTCCTCTTCGAGCAGGGCCGCGGTGAGGCCCGTGGCCAGGACGGTCCCCTCTTCGTCCACCAGGTAGTTGCCTTCACGAAACAACTGCTCCGACAGGCTCGACCCCCTGCGGGCCACGTCCGCATCCAGCTCCACCAGGTTGACCCAGGGGAGTTGTTCCTCCTCCAGCCACCGGAGCCATCGCCCGTGCCGGGACTCCGGCACGATGGTCACAATCTGCAGTCCCTGGTCGCGGTAACGCTCGTAAAGGGGCAGCAGCTGCCGGCTCTCCCGGGTGGAGTTGCCGCACCAGGAGCCCGACTTCTCCACGTAGGTGAGGCTGCCTTCAGAGACAGAACGGAAGGCCACCAGGTCGCCGGCGGCATCAGCCAGTTGGAAGTCCGCCGCCCGCTCCCCGGGCCGGTTCATGGGATCCTTCATGGCCAGCCACTGGGAGCGCAGCTCGATGAACTCGCGGGAGTGCCGCAAGGCCGGGTCCCTGACGGCCTTGAGGTAGCGTGCCACCTGCTCCGTGCTGAAAAAATCAAAATGCTGTACCCATGTGCTGAACATGCTGATGCTTAGAAAATTGTCGGCATGCTCCAGGCCCCAGGCCAGCAGCTCCCGGTGGGTCTCCGGGGATTCGGTGTCGGCCGCGGCGAAGCGTTCCATCAGTGCCGGACGGGCCTCCTGCATGGCCAGGTTGTAGGGGCCCTGCAGGACCCGGGAGCCCTGCCACATGGATTCGGTGTCCAGCTCCACCTCGATCACCCCCGGTTCCACCACAAACTCGAACACATCCCCCAGTTCCATGCTCAGGAAGGCCATGGTGCCGTATAGGTGGTCGGCCGTGCCGTGGTATTCGAAGCGGTGGTCGTTGACCGGGATCATGATCTCGTCTCCCAGCCTGCGGCTTTCGGAGATGTAAATGTGACCGGATTCGATGCCCGGCACATGCCCCTGAAAGGTGAACTCAAATGGCTGCGGGGCCCTGCTGCAGGCCGAAAACAAGGCCAGCAGGGCCAGGGTGGTCAGAATATGTCTCATGGGTTGCTGTGTTGGTTTTTTACGATGGCCAGGACGGCGCAGGTGATCCGGTCGGCATTCACCTGCCCTTCCTTTTCCTGGTTCCGGATATAGTCATGAAACAGGCCTGCCTTGTCCGCGTGGCGCGCGGCCAGCTCCAGGCAGCGCCTGTGCAGGCTGGTGAAGATCTTCGCCTCATCCCTCAGGATCCTTTCCCTTTCAACGGTCAGGCTTTCGCTCATCCGCATCCCTGCCTGGTCGATCTGTTCCAGGAGCTCTCCCTTTTTGAGGATGAGGGGGTGGCTGAAATCGCTGCCGTCTTCGATGTATCCATCGTCCGCGATGATGACGCCCCCCGGGGCCAGAATCCCTGACAGGGTGCGCAGGCTTTGCCTCCAGTCGCCCAGCACCGGACCGATCGCCCCCAGGATGATGGCGTCGCTTGGGGGCAGCCCATGCACCTGCTCCCGGATGTCACCCACCTCGAAGCGGCACAGCGAGGAGACCCCGTGTTCGGCCGCCTTTTTCCGTGCAATACGGATGAATTCCGGCACGGCGTCGATGCCGTGGCACCGGCATCCCAGGCGGCTGGCCAGTCGGACCGACACGGCGCCCTTGCCGCAGCCCAGGTCGAGCACCTGCAGCCCTGTGCAATCGCCGAAGTGGGCCCGCATCAGCCGGATCACCATGGCGGGATCGGTCCCGATCTCCCAGATGTCCTGCAGGATGTAGGGCAGGAAGGGATAGATACCCGGGTCGGTGCCGTCCATGGCACGGACCACGCTTTCTTCGATGGACAGGCCTTGTGTTGTCATGCCGGGGGCGCCTGGTTGTATTGTATGTCTTCGATCTCCAGCTGCAGCCAGGTCCAGTCGCCCTGGGGCAGCTTCCAGGTGGCCTCCATGTCGGAGGGTACCCGCAGGCCCCCGAAGGTCTTGTAGCCGTTGACCGTCAGCACCCATTCGTGGCGCTCCGCCCCGGGGACATTCTCCATGTACCGCATGGCCGAGAAGCGCACGAAATCGCCCTGCTCATCAAAATAAAAGGTGCCGCTGCCGCTGGTGCCGTCCAGGGTAATGGTGGCCCGGGCCGAAAAGCTGTCGAGGGCCTCCCACCGGATATGCGGACTGGCGGCCAGGGAAGGAAACCACACCAGCTCCCCCAGATACCGTTGCAGGGTCCCTTCGCTGAGCATGTCCCCCTTTTCGTTGACCACCGGGAGGAGGGAGTTCACCTTGATGAGCATTTCTCCCTGCCCGTCCACCATCCGGTCACGTCCCCGGAAGTGCAGCAGGGCATTCATGCGCACATCGACCGTCCAGATGAAGGCCGGCGGCTCCGTGGTCGTATACTGCAGGGCCGCGGCCCCGTACCATGTTTCCTGTTCCGGCCGGAGTCTCATGCGGGCCCGCTGCACCACCCTCCCGGTATGGATTGCGGGCCGGCTCAGGGCGCCGGAGCGTCGCAGCCAACGCTGCACCGGCCCGGGCAGGCCCTGGATGTCTTCCTGCTGCAGGGCAGGGGGGGTAGCCTGACCGGCCCGGGACAGGAGCTCCGCCGTTTCCCGGCCGGCCATACGCTGGAACGACCAGCTGCCGAAGGCCGTCAGGGCGGCTCCCAGAACGAAGACCAGGACCACCGAAAGGATGATCCAATGCAGTAAGGTGAGCATAAGGCTTGTTTTCATCATGTTTTCAGTATGGCGTAGCGGTACTCGTCCCAGAGAGCGCCGTTTTTTTCAACGGCCAGCCTGGCAATCCCTTCCAGGGCGAAGCCGCATTTTTCCAGGACCCTCATGGAGGCCGTGTTGTAGCTGAATACCCCCGTATGGATGCGCACCAGACCAAGGCTTTCAAAGCCCCGGGCGACCATCAGCCTGACGGCCCGGGTGGCGATTCCCTTGTTCCAGAAAGGTTCCCCGACGAAATAACCGATTTCCGCCCCCCTGCGGTACACATCCATCCCGGGGGTCAGGCTGATGTTTCCGGCATAGGCGCCCCGGTATTCAATGGCGAATGCGGTTTTCGGATCCTGGGCGTCGGTCATCCGTTTGAATGTCCTCGCGTCTTCCAGTGTATACGGACTGGGGAAAGCGTCCCGGAGGTTCCGGCTGACCTTCGGGTTGTTTGCGTAACCGGCGAGCAGGGGCAGGTCCGCTTCCGTTAACTCCCGCAGGCGGACATCGCCGACTTGTACATGGGCTTCCATAGGCTATCCTGCATTCCTGACGGCGTCGATCACCACGAAGGGCACACTCAGGGTGAAGCGGCCCTGCTCCTCCGCCAATTGGTTGATGCGCGCCTCGATGAGCGCAAAGATCTTGTCCCGCCTGTCCCCGGGGACGATCTCCCTCCAGCTTGCCGCAAAGTCCGTGCGGATGCCATGATGCCGCAACATGCTGGTTCCGTCCACAAAGGTATAATGAAACTCGTCATGGAGGACCCGTCCGACGAAAAAACCATGCTCTTTGATCCGTTCCAGGAATGCCTCCAGCGGCAGGCGCTTTTTGCGGATGTGCGCGCGCATGGTGTCGATGCATTCCTCCAGGCCGGTTTCGTTCAGCACCTGCTCCATGACATCGTAGAACGCCATCATCGTGCCGTCCAGGTTCACCGTCTGCAGAAACTGCCCCCCGGGTTTGAGCACCCTGGCGCATTCATGGAGCACCTGGCTCAGGTCCTGCACATTGTTCAGGCCGTTGTTGCTCACGACCAGGTCGACCGAGGCGTCCTCCAGCGGGATCTGCTCCGCCACGCCCGCGATCAGCTCCGCCTGGGTGATGCCGAAGCCTTCGATCTTGCGGCGTGCCCTGTCGAGGCCCGCCTCCCAGGGGTCCAGCCCGATCACCCGGCAGCTTTCGCCCAGCCTCATGGCCAGCTCGGTGAGCGGGAAGCCCGTGCCGCAGCCAATGTCCAGGGCCGTGATCCCTTTGCGGTAGCGCACGTTCCCGAGCAGCTTCAGCCCGAAAGGGGCAGACCAGAAGGGGAGCTCGTCGGACAGGTCCGCCGGCTGCCGCGGGTTTGTAGGGATTACTTGGCGGTGTTTCATGGCTGCCGGCGGCTTTTCTCTTGTTCCACCTGCCTGACGGTATGCATCAAAAGTTCGGGTCCCCCGGAGTCTCCGTGTCCGGGGATCACGATGCGCGCCTCCGGATAGGCCCCCAGGACCCGCCTGACGGTCATGTCCCATTCCTCCACCACGGCATCGGCCAGGTTGCCCAGGCCCTGGAAGGAGGCCGCCCGGACCAGGCATCCGCCGAAAAGGATGCCGCTGTCCGGGATCCAGACGGTGACGTTGTCGGTCGTATGCCCGCCCCCGAAATAGCGGCATTCCACCCGCTCGCCTTCAAAATCGATGGAGAGGGAGCCGTCGAACAGGATCCTGGGAACCGGCAATCCCCTGTCCCGGCAGAGTCCGGCTGTCAATCCACTGGCGACAGATTCAGCCCCCATGGCGTGCACATGCTCCAGGCCGCCGATGCAATCGTCATGGAAGTGCCCGGCAACCAGGATGGCAGTCCGGGCCTTAAGCGAATCCTCCAGATAGCGGGTGAGTCGTTCTGTCAGTTCATTGGTCATCGGGGTGTCCACCATCAGGGCACGCCCGCGTCGTACCAGCACGAGGCCGTTGGACGAAAACCGGCCCCATCCCTCCGCTTCGAACCAGCTCACATGCACAAAGACAGAATCCCCCAGGGAGACCAGTTGAAGGTCTTTGTCGATGACGATCGTCGGATGGGTCTGTGCGCCGGCGGCGGGCATTGCCAATGCCATCGCCAGCAGCAGGGAGGCGGACCGGGCCGCTCTTTTCAGATTGATCATTTGCCTGTCAATTCAAGCCCTAAATGTAGGAAGAAATTCAATGTATCCACAGGACCAGATCCCGGATCGCCAGTGCCAGCTCCACGAGGCGCTCCTCTTCCACGATGCCCGGGTTGTCCCTCGGGGTATGGGTGATGTCCTGCGTGTCGAGGTGTTCCAGGAACCAGGCCGAGATGACGGCAATGGCCGGGCGGCCTGCCTGCAGGAAGATGCTGTGGTCGCCCTGGTACCAGGGGCCTCCCTGGATGATTGTCGGATGCTTCTGCAGGACCTGGTCGAAGGCCTGCTGCCATGCACCGTCCAGCCCGAAGGGCGAGAAGGCCGAGGGCCCTTCCTTGTACCCGGCCCCGTCGATGTTGATGTTCAGCAGCACCTGGTCGAACCGTCCCTGGTGCTGTTCAAGGTACTTCATCTGCCCCGGGGCGGCGTAGTAGTCCTCCCCGTTGAAGGCAACCAGCTCCACCGGGATGTGGCCCAGGTAATCTTTCAGCAGCCCGGCCAGCAGCAGCAGGACGGCGACCCCCGTGGCATTGTCGATGGCCCCCGGGCTTCCCTTCTTGGCGTCGATGTGGGCGGAGATGACAAGGCGCCTGTCCCCGCTGTCCCCTTTGCGCCCCAGCACGTTGAAGGCGGTTTCGGGGATGCGCCGGGCCCGGGATTCGAGCCGCACGGAGCGCCCCACACAGTTCAGGAGGCGGGCCCCTTCGATGTCTTTCATGTAGACGTTGGGAATGTCGAAGTCCCCGTCCTCGAACAGGGGGAAGGGATAGCTCCCCCCGGCCAGGGCTGCGTTGCGCCCGGTGGCGCAGGCAAGGGCCTTCACCCCGCTTTTTTCCAGGGCGGCAATGATGCGCCGGTGCTCTTCGGGGTTGTAGAATACGAAGTTCTTGGGCATGACCTGCTCGGCGGCAACGGCCCCGTGCAGCAGCAGGATCTTGCCGTGCAGACCGGTCCCTTCGATCTCCTCCACGCAGGACGCCTCGGCGAGTTCGCCCTCCGCAGAGCATCCCAGGGAATAGGGGCCGGAGAACACCTCGAAGGATTCATGCCCGCATTCCAGGCTGGCGCCATCGCTGTGCCAGTCCATCACCTCCAGGGGCGTTTCTTCCACCAGCCAGTCATGAGCCCGCAGCTGGTCGCGGAAGTAGTCCGTAGCCTGTCGGTTGCCCCGGCTGCCCACGGCCCGGTTTCCGATGTCGGTGCACAGCACCTGCAGGTGCCGGATGGCCTCGTTCAGAAGTTGTTTCCTGTTCATGGTCTGATGTGTTGTTTTCCGGTTTTATTGCGGCAGCTTGTTCAGTACCTGCAGGACGAAATCCCGGATGCCGCCTGCATTCAGCGCGCCGGTCACATGGCCGTTTTCCAGGACCGCCACCGGGTGGCCCTCATAGCTGCGGGACTGTATATCGAATTCGATGAACTGGTCGTGACGGGCCAGCAGCGGAAACACATTGGCCGCCGCCACCCGGCCGAACGCCTCGCTGAAGTTCAGCCTTTGCCGGATCTGTTCGGGGTGCTCCAGGGCCAGTTTGCCGGTCAGCCGGCTGTAGGCACTTTGCAGGAACAGCTCCCCCAAAAAGGTGCCGGCCATCACCGGCACGTAGGCGGTGGACGAGTTGTACAGGCTGCGGTGCAGGTTGGTCGCCCATCCCCCCAGGCTGATCCCGCAGGTGATGACGGGCTGGTCGCTGTGTGCCCTTATGGCGCGCACCAGGGCCTCGTTGAGGGCGACCGAAGTGGCGAGCATCGTCATGAAAGGCTGCAGGCCGGTCATCTTCTCCTTGTATTCCTTCAGGGAACCGTCGTGGTAAGGGGCGCGCACCACGATCAGGTTGGCGGCGAAGTCCTTTCGGGCCCGCACAAACACATGAAGAAAAGTGTTCTTGGCCGGTTTCCGGAAGTCGAACGGCCTTTCGTTGTTCCCGTGGTGGTAGATGATCGTCGGATGCTCCCAACCGAGCCACTGGGCCACCCGGTAGGCCGTCCCAGTGACCCCGGAAGGGGTTGTGGCCGTCAGTTCGTGAATGGCTTCTCCCGCGGGGTTTCCGGCATCCACGCCGATGGCCCGCACCAGTTCCTCAAAGGAGGGGCTGTCCAGGCTTTCAGAGAAGAATTTCTTTTTGCCTGCGGCCAGGGCCCCGATGCGGGCCGTGAGCCTGTCCAGGAAGATGTGTTTGTTCATTGGAGGAAGGTAGTTGGTTCTGTCTGACTGAAAGGCTTGATTATTTTGTTCGTAAAATCAAAAAGGTATTGAGAATGGCGAAAAACAGGATGAGGCCGAACATCAGCAAAAAGGGCCATTCTCCTTTCTGGGCGAAATAGCCCGAGCTGTTCACCACGGTATAGGCCAGCATGCCCTGGGCAAATACCGCCACATGCCTTCCTGCGTTACCGGGCCGGCGCAGCAGCACAAAGGCAAGGATCAGCAGTCCGGCCGTGAGGGCCTCCGCAACCAGGTGAAAGGAAATGCTTACGGGGGCCGTTTCCAGCTCCGGCACATTGCCGGTGATCAGGAACATGGCCCATTGCAGGATCATTCCGATCCCGATGACAAGAGAGGAGATTCTGGCTGTTTTCATCACCTGTAAATTGGGAGATGACTATCCGGCGAACCGGCCGGTTCAATCCGCTTTAACAAAAACCAGGCCGGAAAATTCGAGGATTCCCTCCTGCAGGTTGAGCCGGACCGGCTCCCGGGAATACCTGCCGAACCCTTGCAGGACGGCGGTCTGCTCATCCAGGGGCAGGAGGATTTGCTGGATTGGCTGGCCGATGCCATAGGTATCGCGGACAATCTTTTCCGGGAGCATGCCAAGGTAGAGGGCGTTGTCTCTTACGGAGAGGCTCAGGCTCTCGTAGAACAGGGCGGACCCGGCCTCGCAGGGAGAGACGCTCCGGTAGCTTCCCGCCGCCTGCGCCCAGGCATCCGGAATGGCTTGCGGTTCGTGGTCCCGGCGCCTGCCAAAGGGAGTCAGCTGTCCGTTGTTCAGGTAAAACAGGATGTGCTCGTCGCCCATCTTTCGGACCTTCAGGTAAAACCCGTCCTGGTAAGAGAAATAGCCGTCCTCAAAGAAGGTCAGGGGCGCGTGGAAGCCGCCTGCGCGGGCAAATACCTGGCCGTTTTCCTCCACCAGGCGGATGACGTTGTTTGCGGTCACGTAGTGTCCCGTGACCTGCCTTTGCATTTCGGGCGGCCAGGCATCCTCCCGTGGAAGAGAAGGCTCCAGGTGGCGTACTTCCTGCCCGGTCTTGACTCTCAGGGCCTCGTAGATCAGCTGGCGTGCCAGCTGCTCCACCAGGGGGTAGGAACCGGCGGTATTGCACAGCACCACCGTCCCGATGCCATAGGCGGGCGCCATCATGACCATGGTGTTGGCGAACATGGCACCGCCGCCGTGGAACACCAGCTGTCCTTCGAAAGGAGGGGGCAGCTCTTCCAGGAACACCGAAACGCCCATGCGGAGGTCGGTGTCCAGGAGCGCGTCCGTATTTTGGTGGGTGAACAGGGCCTTCAGGCTGGCTTCGGTCAGGATGTTTCTTTCTGGCCTGGCCCCGGGCAGCAAGCCCTCCAGGAAGTTCAGCATCTCAGGCACGTTGCTGTGGAGTCCGCCGGCTGCCATGTAATGGATGGGCATTTCTTCATACAAGCTGTCAGAGAACATGGTGTGGAAGCCTGTAATGCCGGGATGTCCCTTCCTTTGACCCCAAAAGCTATTGTGCATCCCCAACGGAAGCAGCACCTGCTCCCTCGCGTAGTCGTGATAGGGCATGCCTGTGGCTTCCTTAATGACCAGCCCAAGCATCTCAAAGCCTGGGTTGGAGTACAGGTGTCTGTACCCCGCTGGGGTGATCTGGGGGTGGCGGTTCAGGTACCCGAGTATGTCGGATGGTGTCACCGGGCAGTATCCCTGGGCCATGGACAGGATGTCGCGGGTCAGGCCTGAGGTATGGGTGACCAGGTGTTTCAGGGTGATGTCCGGGGATCCGGGATGGGGTCGTCGCAGGTTAAAGTCCGGAAGGTGGTCCGAAAGCCGGTCGTCCAGGCCAGCCTTCTCCTCCTGCACCAGCTTCATCAGCGCCGCCCCCGTGATCATTTTTGTGACGGAGGCCATGGGAAACAGCGTTTCGGCCTGGACATTCCCAAAGCCTTGTTCGAATCGGTGTCCGCCCTTGTCGATGAAGCCGATGGCGAGTCCGCCGATGGGGTTCTCCTCCAGGCAGGTCCTGGCCGTGGCTTCTGCCAGGCTGTCCAGGGAGGAATAATCGGGTGGGGGCGGTGCCCCTGCACAAGAGGCCAGCAGGGTGGCGGACAACAGGAATACGGAAAACAGGAAGGGAGCCTTCATATGTCGTAATGAATAATGTTTCTGCAATATGGACAGAATTTTTGACATGGCCCAGAGGACTTTCTCAAATATTTTCTCAAATGAATGTAATTAATAGGAGACAAAATGTAAAGTGTATTATACAAAATGTTATATTTACATTGAATTTTTAATCATTCAGGCGCAATGAAAACAAAGTATTTGATTCCGAATCGTTTCAGAAAAATCGGCTGGTTGCTGTTTCTGCCAGGACTGCTTCTCGGACTTTGGTATTTGCTTGGGCAGTCCGCCCCCGCATTCTTTGATGCCAAGGTGTTTGCCGTTGCGGGACAGCCTTTTTTAGGAAAAACAGTGCGCTTTTCTTTTATTGAAAACAACCTCTTGGATGAGCTGGCGGGGCTGCTGATCATTCTTGGCGCCCTGATGATTGCCTTTTCGAAAGAGAAGACAGAGGATGAGTTCATTACGAGGATCCGGATGGAGTCGCTGGTGTGGGCCACTTACGTCAACTATTTCATCCTCCTTCTGGCCATCGTGTTCATATACGATATGATATTCCTTTGGGTGCTTGTTTTTAACATGTTTACCATCCTGTTTTTCTTTATGGTAAGGTACCACTGGGTCCTGTACAAGACCAAAAAGCAGCTGCGTGATGAAGAATAGCATCAAGGTGGAAAGGGCCAAAATAAACATTACTCAGGCGCAACTGGCACTACTGGCGCAGGTGAGCCGCCAGACCATCAATGCCATTGAGCTGGGAAAATACAACCCGTCCACCATCCTGGCCCTGAAGATGGCAAAAGTATTCAATGCCCGGGTGGAGGACATATTTCAACTGGAGGAGGCTGACTGGAATTCGTAAGCGGCGGGTCCGGGCGCGTTACTTTTTCCTTTGCTTGACGTCCTTCTTTTGGTAGTCCCTGAGGATTTTCCCGAACTGCCGTTCCTTTCGGCGCCGCTCTGCCGCGGAGGTTTCGAAATGCGCCTTTTCCCTGGCGAGTTTCAGGAAATTCTCATAGGCATCCGGGTCCAGGTCTCCCGTTTCGACCGCCTGCAGGACGGCGCAGCCGGCCTCGCTGGTGTGGGTGCAGTCCTTGTACCTGCATTCTTCGGACAGGTGCAGGATGCGGTCAAAGGTCCGGTCCAGGCCCCCGCCCGCATCCGCGATGCCCACCTCCCGCATGCCCGGATTGTCGATCAGGATGCCGCCCGAGGGCAGCACGAACAGCTCCCGGTGGCTGGTGGTATGCCGGCCTTTGCTGGTGCTGAGGCTGGTGGCCCCGGTCCTCATCAGGTCCCCGCCTGCCAGCAGGTTCAGCAGGGTGGATTTTCCCACCCCGGAGGATCCCAGCAGGCAATAGGTCTTGCCAGGTTCCATGTGTGCGGCGAGCTCCCGCAGGCCCTGGCGGGTCTCGTTGCTTACCGGCAGTACGGGAATACCGGGGATCCTTTCGCGGAGGCTTTCGCAGGCTCCGGTGACCGCCTGCTCATCGACCAGGTCTGTCTTGGTCAGCACGATCACCGGCGCCACCCCCGATTCATGGCACAGGGTGAGGTACCTTTCCGTGCGGTTGAGGTTGAAATCCCGGTCGGCCGACTGCACAATGAATGCATAATCGACATTGGCGGCGATGACCTGTGCCTCCCCGGCATGTCCGGGCAATTGTCTTTTAATGACGGTATCACGCGGCAGGATGCCGTGGATGATGGCCAGGCCGGAGCCGTAGACCATGAGGGAGACCCAGTCGCCCACGGCGGGGAAATCCTCGCGGGAGCCGGCCGTGAACCGCATGTGCCCCGTCACTTCCGCTTCGAAGCTCCCTTCCCCGGTCCCGACCGTATAGCGTTCCTTGTGTGCCGCCAGGACCCTTCCCACCGCCAGGTGCTCGGGGAGGTGTTCCATTTTATAACGCTCCAGGCGGCTGGTGTATCCCAATTCCTGCAGAGTCATCTTGTGATTTATTTGTTAAAATGCAGGCAATCAGCCTGGGTACGGACGCTGGCCCCCGCGCCATGGTTCGGGGCACGGCATCATGGCCACCCAAAGGACTTTCAAAGGGTCATCGCCGGAGCGTTCATGTGTCCGGTCTAAATGATGGCTACCAGCCAAGGGACATGATCCGCTCCTTGTCCGATACGATGTCTTGCAGCGCGGCGGCATCGGGGAACCCTGCCCCCAGGATATCGGCATGGCTCCAGATCGTCCCCAGTTGTTCCGCATCCAGATAGAACTGAAGATTTTCACTGTTCAATATGACTAACAAAGATAAAAGATCCGAACTGCTCAAAAGGCCCTGCAGTCCTTCCCGGTCGAAAGCCACCCCCAACCGCGCCACGTCGGTGGCGATAATGCCCTGAAGGGTTTCCGCATAGAAGGCCAGGTTTTCGTCTTCGGTGAGCACACTTTTCTCTGACAAGGCATTCAGTGCAGGGGTATTCTGGTTGATGATGCTGGCAACGAACAGGTTGGAGAACAACAGGTCGTGCGCCCTGGCCATTTCCGGGTGGTCCCCCCTGTCTTCCTGGTCAAAGAATTGTTCCACGGCGACAATGAAATCGAACAGCACATGGCTCCGGTCGCTGGTCTGGGCCATGGCATTCGCGGCATTGTTCATGGCGGCTTGCAGGGCGATCTTGCTTTGATTGTCCAGGGCCTCAAGGGTGGCAAGGACCTCCAGCAACTGAAGGCGGGCATTGTCAAGAAAGAGGGAATAATCTTCCAGCCTATCGAGGGTCCTGGCGTGGGATATGCGGAATGCTCCGGCCCGGCCGGCAGCTTCCAGCGCAAACCGGATGTCGTCGGCCAGTTTGACGTTCGCCGCGTATTCGTACAGGAGATGATTTTTATAGGATTCCTTCAGGGAGGGATCCGCCAGCAGCTCGTTGCGCAGCTCGATGTCCTGCTCGGTGATCCTGACGTTTCGGTACTTGTCTACCCGGCCGATGGTGGCGACCGTTTCCGTGACGGACAGGCCCGGATTTGTCAGGGCCAGGCCAAGAATGATTCCTGCTGCGAAGGCTGTTAGAATACCGGTGGCGACAAGAAGGGTTGATTTGTTTTTCATGATGTGGACTTTTGTGGTTTATTTATCAGTTTCCGAGCAGTTTCACCGAAAGCAGCCATTGCCCCTTGGGTGGCTGTTGCCTCTCGAACATCCTGGCATAGCCTGCGGACCAGGTGGTCTTCAGGTAAGAAAAAAGGACCAGCTCCAGGTCGGTCTGTATTCCCAGGTTGAACAGGTTTCTTCCCCCTGCCTGTTGGAAGGGGTCGGTGGCCAGGTGGGTGCCGAACAGGGTGGTGTGCACATGGGTGGGATAAAGCCAGGTGGTGCCAAGGTTCCGCAACCTGAGGGGCCGGGTGCTGAGTTCCGCCATGGTGCGCACATAGCGGTGTGCGCTGATCTCGTCAATGGCTGCGCCGGGGAAGGCGATGCTTGACCGGTATTGCCTGGAGTCGCGCCAGTCGACATAGTTGTTGCGGAACCCGCCCAGGTAAAAATTCGACAGGGCCGATCCCCGCCTGCCGAACGATTGTCCGATGCTGTTGCGGATCCAGAAGCTGGTGTTCCGGATGCCGGGGACCAGGAAGCCGATGTCCTGGCTGGAGGTGATGGAGGGGTAGAATGCCTGTTGCGCGTAATAAGTCAGCCCCGACAGGGCCCATTTATATCCTTTTTCATCGTCAATGCCGCCCAGGGTCCGGCGGAGCTTGGAGATCTGAAGGCCCGCGGTGGCCGCCTGGAAGTCCCGGATGGGGGTCGCGATGTTCTGGTATTGCGGCAGCACCTCCAGGTCGCCGTAGGCATGGAACCCAAAATGATAGGACCAGCGGTAGGGGTCTTTCAGGGTGTTGTTTTTCTTGTGCTCCAGCCCGATGGCGTAGCCGGCACGGCTTCTTTTGGTGGGTCCGAACAGGTCGTAAAAGTCTGCCTTGTTGTAAGAGGATGTCAGGGTCCAGTTCCAGTAGCTCAGGTCGAGGTGTGCGTGGAGTTTTTGCTTGTCCTCATAGGGACTCCAGGGAGAGCCGGCCAGAAAGAGTTCTACCCTGCTGAGGCTCAGCGGATCGCTCCACAGCATCCGGTACCCTATAGCCACGGAGTTTTTATACCCTGCCACATCGGGCCAGGCATTGTTCAGGAACATTTCCTTCCAGGGCCTGTAGGGGCCTTCCCTGATGCGGGCGGTGTCGACAGGGGGGGGTGGGGGCAGGGACCAGTCTTCCACCACCGGGTGCCGCTGCACCACCTGGTTGCCTAAAAATTCAATGGCGTTGGCTTCATGAAGCACCTGCAGGGGAACCTTGCCCGGCAACATGCCGTCCCGGTAAAACCGCAATGCCAGAAGGGAGTCTTCCCGGAACTGCAGGGGCATGAATAATCCGGTGTCCGTATTGGACAGCAACTCGAAGGAGTCGTCTTCCAGTCCGACCCGCCAGATGTTGGACACCCCCGTGTAATAGGAGGTGCCGATCAGGTGGCGGCCGTCGTGGGAGAACTTGAACTGGGTCAGGGTGTTGTCTTCCAGTTTGTGTACCGTGCGGTAAGACCGGTTGCCGGCTTCCAGGGAGCCCGTCTCGAACAGCACCAGCTCCTGCTCGCCACGGATGCCGGACAGGGAAGCCGAGAGGTGTTTGCCGTCGGAAGAGATGTCCAGGTCGAATATGGCCTGGCCGAACGGGGCCACGAACAGGGTCACCGGCTCCTCATAAGGTTCGGGAATTTTCACCAGGGTGCTGTAGCCGTTGTTAAGCATGACGCCCCACAGGCTTCTGTCGGCGGGATTGAACACCAGGTCGCCGGTCCGGGTGAAAGGCATGACGGTCTCTTTTTTCCCGGAGGCCACGTCCACGCGGACCAGGCTGCGGTATTTGTTGTTGTGCTCGGTGATGTAGATATGCTCCCGCTTGGCATCGTAGGCCAGGTGGGTGGCGTAGTAGAGGGCCGGGGCATCCAGCTCGGCAATCCGGCGGACCCGGCCGGTGCCGACATCGATCTCCGCGATCTGGGAGATCACCCCGGGGTAATTGATGGCTGCATAGATCTTTTCCGTGTCCGGGTTGTACCGGAATGTGGATACGCTGCCCAGCGGCTTGTCCGTGATGGGTTCAAAGGGGGTAATGGGGTACTGCGCCACGTTTTTCAGGTTCCCTTCCTGGAATTGCCTTTCAAACGCGATCCATTCATCCCAGGCCCGACCGACCCCTTTCCCGTAAACCTGCCGGAACTGGCCTGCGTAGAATGCCTTGCTGTCGTCCGACCTTAAGTAAAAGTCGCGCAGCTTTTCTATCCCATATTGACGGGCCAGGTAGGTGACAAACCGGGTGCCGTACAGATAGGCGTTGGCCCCCACCTGGAAATCGAGTGAAGTGCCTTCGGTTTCCAGGCCGACCACCGAGTGGATGGCCTGGTTTTCCTGTACCAGGCTGCGGAAATACATCTCGTCGTAATAGCCCATGGAGCGTCCCAGGCCGCCCGCCATCCAGGTCTCCATGAAGCAGGCGATGCCTTCCTGGTACCAGCGGGGGGCATACCACCTGGGTACGGTGACATAGCTCCACAGGGCCGAAAGGGGCTGCCTTTCATCGCGCCGCACCTTCCCGAAAAATGCGCTTCGCCAGAACCGGTCCCTGTCGTTGGGCTTGTCGGTCATCACCACGTGGGTGAGCTCATGGTTGAACAACCACTGAAACCGCTCACTGGAGGGAATGATGCTGAAAGCAAAGTTGTAGGGGCCGATGCCGATAAAAACCTGGTTCAGGGGCATGGTGATGGCCCCGCCATTGCCGTAGTCCTGGAAATCATTCAACATCACATACACCTTGCCCGGGTCGTAATCCCACAGCTCCTGGTGGAAATCCATGGCGTTGTCAAACGTCCTTAACACATGGGGTGTGAGGTAGGTGTACCGGTTGCCCAGGTACACCAGCTGGACCCTGTCGGAATCCATTTGGTGGGCGTCCTGGGCCAGGATCCGAACAGGTCCGGTAAGTCCCAGGATGATAAGCCACAGCGACAGTACTCTAACCTTCATGATCAGGGAGAAATCGGGAGTAAAACTGGTTTATTTCAGGACCGGCGGTGGGGGTACACAGACATTAGTGCCATTGCAATTGTTCCTTCGACTGCATCATGTCACTCAACCGGCTGGCGTCATAAAATATACTGCCCGCAAGTGACTGGGAGCCCAGGCCGGTTCCTTCCCTCAGGTTTTCAGCATCGAAAATGATCATGATACTCCCCAACTGCTCTGAGTCAAACAGGGGAATATCGGCCAGTCCTTCCGCGCCCGCCAGCATGCCGATATCCTGCAATACCTGCAACAGGGGCGAAGAGTCCGCCATAAATGCGCTGAGTCGCTCTGAACCCGCCAGGCGGGATTGTTTGTCGGAGAGCTGATCAAGGTCCGCAAGGAAGGCCGACTGTAAGGTGTTGCTGAGCAATGCCAGGCTTTCGTTCTCGGTCATCAGTTCCTTGTCCAGCAGGTGCTCCAGCACCGGCTTGTTGTCGCTGACCAGGCAGGCTGTCAGCAGGTTGGCAAACAACCGGTCGTGGGCGAGGGCAAGCTGCGGGAATTCTTCTTTTGCGTTTGTCTGGAAGAATGCGTTGATGTCTTCCATCAGATCGAACAACACGGTGCTGCGGTAGGTTGTCTGTGCCAGGACGTTTCCTGCATCGTTCAGCACCTGGCGAATGGCCACCTGGTTGTGTTCGTCCAGTTCCAGGATCACGCCGATGGCTTCCAGTATTTGCAGCCGGGCATTTTCCAGGAACAGGGTGTAGTCCTCCAGCCTTTCCATGGTGCGGGCATTGGCCGAACGGAATCCCTGGGTACGGTCCACCTCCTGCAGCGCATAGCGGATGTCGTCTGTCATTTTGACGTTGGCGGCATATTCGTACGTCAGGTATTCCCGGTAGGATTCCCGCAACGACGCATCGGTCAGCAATTCGTTGCGAAGCTCGATGTCCTGCTCCGTCACCTTCACGTTGCGGTAGGCGTCCATTTTGCCGATGGTGCCGGCCGCTTCCATCAGGCTCATTCCGGGGTTGGTCAGGGAGATGCCGATCAACAGGCCGCCAACAAATCCAATCAGAACTCCTATCGAAACGGCCACACTTTTCTTGGTTTTCATCGTCTTACGTGTTTTGGGTTAATGGAATGATTTGTGTTTTATTGCTATGGGTTTGTCCGCCCCCTGAAACCATTACTTTTCAAGGGGGGCTAAGTTGGTTTTTAAAACGGAATTTCTCTTTGATGCACAAACTGTCCTCCCTGCTCCAGGCTGAGGGAAAGGCTTGTTTTTCTTTCGCTCAGGGGGCGGCAGACCATCTGAAACACCACGTCTCCGGCTGACTCAACCACGAGCTGACCCGCAGCCGCCCTGGATGTTGCCGCATCTCCCCCCCTCAGAAAGCGGGTGCTCTCCAGCCTGAGGGCGTTATGATCAAACCGGATGCGAACGGTCGCCTCTTCCCGGGTCTTCAGGGAAACCACCAGGAGGGACAGTCCATCCATGGCCAAAGGCTGGGTGAATACCTGCCAGGTGTCACCCGAAGCGTCCATGGCAAGTCCCTGACTTCCGGACATGGTTGCCCGGGCCCGGTCCCGGCCGATGTCCCGTCCCCCGCTATAAATGGTATATGTGGCTGCCGACCCGAGCAGGAGGCCGGCAAGCAGGACGGCGGCATAGCGCATGCTTTGCCTGTTGAAGGCATGTATGCGGGGGGTGATGCGAAAGGTCCCGCCAGGCGGTTTTCCCGCATGCAAACGCCTCACACGTTCCATGACCTCCCGGCTGATGTCCACAGTTTCTTTTTCCTTGCCTGCGGCCTCCAGCGACCTGTGCAGGGACTCCATCCGTTCCAGGTAGGTCCTGGCCGCCCCGGAGGAGGAGAGGATCTTGTCAAGCTCCCGTTGGTCCTCCTTCCGGAGTGTGCCCCCAATCTTCCTGTCCACCAGTTTTTTTATCTTGTCGTTGATCGTGTTCATCAGCCAGTCATGTTATTGATCAGTCCGAAAAGTAACCGCTTGCCTCCAGTTGCGCCTTCAGTTGCTTCCGGGCATCGAACAGCCTGGATTTGACCTTTTTTTCCGTGATCTGCAGAACCCCGGCAATGGCTTCATAGGGGAGCTGTTCGTGGTAATGCAACAGGATCACGGCCTTGTATTTGTCGCCCAGGCGGCCAATGGCCCGGTTCAACGCGGCGGACCGTTCTCTGCCGTCCGCCTTTTCCGCTTCCGGCCATACCGGCCGGGGCGGCAGGTTCTCGATCGATACGAAGCGTTTATTTTGTTTCCGGTAAGTGATCGCCGTGTTGATCGCGATGCGGTAGATCCAACTGAAAAACCGGCTCTTGAAGTTGAACCGCCCCAGGTTCTCATAGGCTTTCACGAACACCTCCTGCGTCAGTCCCTTTGCGTCTTCATGTTGGCGGAGCATCTGGAACAGCAGGTTAAACACCGCTCCCTGGTACCGGTCGACCAACACCGCGTAGTCATTCACGTCTCCGTTCAATACGTTTCGGATGATGTCAAAATCGTTCTCACTCATCAATAATACTGTCAGACCGGATAAAAGTTGGAAAAAATTATTGGTTTTCCAGCTGGTTCAACTCCCAAAGTTCCCTTTGACGCATCCTGACCAGGGGCAGCAGGGCCATTTCCCCGGCCTTGCCAATGTTCTTTCTCAGGGTTTTCAGTTCGGTCAGTTTGTTCTTGATGTCCGGTTCCTGAATGACCGGGAAGCCGCTCTCCCGGAGAAGGAGGTTGCGTTTGGCCTTGATGGAAAGCTCCAGGTAGAGGCCAAAGTAGCAATACATATCCACCAGCACCTCCGGGGCAAAATGCTCCCGGAGGGACGCCAGGTAGTTGCCTGCCTTGCTGTCTCTCAGCTGCCCTTTGCGGATCATCCGGAGCATGTCCACTTCGCTGCTGAAAGCCACTTCAAGCCATTTTTGCAAGTGGCTGGTCGTCGCCATGAAGACCAGGTAGAAAACCGCAGGCAGGGTGACCATGATCAAAAAGGTCTGCAGCAGGGGGTTGACCATGAAGTGGTTAAACATTGAGTGGATGCCCGCTGCGGAAACCAGTCCGATGAGGGTTGCGGAGATCATGGAGGTGGAACGCTGGGCCCCTTCAATGAGGATCATGCCAAAAACGGCCGCCGTTCCCCCGTGCATGACGGCCGTCCCGAAGCCCCGGACGATGGACAGCAAGACATCAAAATCCTCGCCCATCTGCAGGAAATACCAGGCATTCTCGGCCAGGGCAAACCCCGTGCCGACGGCAAAGCCATAAATGGCGGCGTCAATCATGAAGCCGGCCTGCCGGCGGCTCACCAGGAGCCAAACAATGATGGCTTTGAGCAACTCCTCGGTCACGGGGGCCACATACCGCGACAACACCCCGAAATCCAGGTGGAACCTTTCCGCCAGCCAGGTGTTCAGAAAGTAGGCCAGGACCGTTGCCCCCAGTCCCCACAGCAAACACAGCAGCAACCACCTCACCCTCACCAGCTTGAAACTGTCGAGCAGGAAGAGGCATCCGAGAAAGAACAAAACGGGGAAAAAAGCAAACAGGATGGCCACGGATCGGTATTTGTTTTGTGCCTTAAAGCGGGTGGATGGAACGAGTCTACTGGTCCTGAAGGGCTGTTTCCAGATCCGGTGCAATGGCAAAGATCATGGAGAACCCCGACATGTCGAACACTTCCTGTATGCTGGGTTGCAGGTTGCATAGCTTCAGCGTGCCGGCAGCCCCCATCATCTTTTTCTGCATGATCAGAAAGATACGCAGTCCTGAACTGCTGATATAGTCCAGCTCCTTGCAGTCGATCACGATGCGTTCATGCTTCTGCCCGAGTACCTCCAGCATTTTCTTTTCGACCGCATCGGCCTGTAGGGTGTCCAGTCGTCCCTGCAGGCCGATGATCAGGTAGTCATTCCTGTTGGTAAGGCTTACATTCATATTGGCAATGATTTGATTAGCGTGAGGATGTTTTTCTCATTTTCCCTGCGGTAGACCACCTCATCCATGATCTTTTTGATGAGGAAAATCCCCAGTCCGCCGACCTTTCTGTCTTCTGCCGGCAGGGCCACGTCAGGATCTTCCCTGGCGGTCGGGTCGTAGGGCCTTCCGTCGTCTGTGATGCGGATCTCCAGCCGCTTTTCCCGCCGGGTGATATCCACCCCGATGGCATGGGGATCCTTGTCGTTGAACGCATAGTTGACGATGTTGGTGAAGGCCTCCTCCAGGGCAAGGTTGATCGGCATGATCATGCCGGGAGGCAGGTTCATGCGCCCGGGAAGGGATTCGATGACCTCCTGAAGCCGGCTGAGCTCGCCGAGCTCATTGGACAGCCTCAGACTGAGTGTATGTTCATTCTCTTCCATCGTACAGAATGGTCATCATGGTAATGTCGTCGGATTGCGGGTGCCCCACCACGTGATTCTCGACAGCCGCCTCCATCTTCTCAATCAGTTCTTTCGGTCCGGCAGTCCGGTTCCGCTCAATGATGTCGAGCATGCGGTCATCACCAAACAATTCCTTGCTTTCGTTCTCCGCCTCATTGATGCCATCGGTGTAGGCAAATACTTTATCCCCGTGGTCCAACTGCAGGGCGGCTTCCGTAAATACGAAATCTTCGAAAAGCCCCAGGGGAATCCCTTTCGCGCCGGTCACCAGGCTGGTTTCCCCGGCATTTCTGACCCGGACCGGGGGATTGTGGCCGGCGTTGGAGTACACCATATTGCCCGTGCCCAGGTCGATGACCCCTAAAAAGAACGTCACGAACATGCTGGATTCATTGTTGGCAGCCAGGGACTTGTTCAGAGCCTGCAGGATGCCGCCGGGCGATTCTTCCTTGTCGGCAATGGAACGCAAAAGGGTTCGCGTAACGGCCATGAAGAGGGAGGCGGGCACCCCCTTGCCGGACACGTCCCCGATGGCAAAATAAAAGCGATGACCGACCACGAAAAAGTCGTACAGATCGCCTCCCACTTCCTTGGCCGAACGCAAGACGGCGTAGAGGTCGATCTGGGGCAGATCCGGGAAAGGAGGGAAGCTGTGCGGGATCATGGCCATCTGGATCTCGCGTGCAATCCTCAGTTCGCTTTCAATTTTTTCCTTGGCGGCCGTGGTCTCTTTCAGGTTGATGACGTATTGCGTCAGTTTCTCCTGCATGTGGGAAAAGGCCCCATGCAGCTCCAGCATTTCCTCCGTTCCGGAAACCCGTGGGAGTTGGGCTTCGAAATTGCCCTGGGCGATGATCCTGGCCGAGTGCGCAAATTGTGAGAGGGGGGCCACAAAACGGTTCACGACCCCGGAGGTGATCAGGATCAGCAGCACCAGTCCCACCACAAAAAGGCCCCCGACAAGGAAAGCCATCTGACGGAGGGAGGCATACATCTCTTTGTGGGGAAACACCACCGCAATGGCCCAGCGGGTGGAGTCCAGGTTCCTGTAATAGATCCATTGCCGGTCTCTTCCCGGGATGTTGTACGACATGAACTGGCTGTTGCCCTGGCGCAGGTCCCTGCCGATGGCCCTGAGAACCGGCGCATTCCATTCCTCGGCATTGGAATAAAGGCTTTTGTTCATGATCATGGAGCGGTCGAGATGGGTGACGGCCATCCCGTTGCGGGAAACCATGAAGGCGTAGCCGGAGTCAAAGATCCTGACCTCCGAAACGATGTCTGTAAGCCATTCCAGGTCCAGGTCCACTGTGGCAATGCCCGCAAAAACGCGCTCATTGTTTTTCAGGCAATAAAAGGGAACGGAATAAGTGGCCATGAGTCCCTCTCCTCCGCCTTCGTCATAATAGGGTTCTGTCCAGTATGGCTCCCTCAGGGTGGCGGCGATCTGGTACCAATCCATGTAAAAGTACTCGTAATGGGGACCGCCCAGGCTCATGGTCCTGATCCGGTCTCCGTCGCGGTAGGCATAGGGGGAGAAGTACCGTCCCTTTTCAGGAAAGAAGTGGGGCTCGAAGGCGATCGCCGCACCGTAAATGGCCTCGTTGTTCCGGACGATGGCCTCCACGATGGTATAAAGGGAATCCGGGTGGACGGGTTGAATCTCCATCAGGGCGGCGATCATTTCAGGCACCTTCTCCGAAGGCTGCAGGATCTGTTCAATGCGGGAGGCGGTGTTGTTCGCAAGCTTGATGGCATTGTCGGTCGTGGTTTCCCTGATCGAATTGCGGGCAAAGACAAAGAAAAGCGACAGGATCATGGCGAACAACAGCACTGTCAGCAGCAGCACCCGTGAAATAATGCGGTATGAGAGCCTGGGGTTCCTGGTCATGGATTCTTGTGCTGGATCATTTTGGGTCATGGGTCCATTGGATGTACCACGGGACGAAAAAACTCCTCGTACCGGCACCCCCCGCTGATGATGTGCCTTGCTTTCAGTAAGGAAACGGCCTTGTGGAAGTCCTCTTCCGATAACTGGGTCTGCTTCACTGATTTGTCCTCATAGGCATAGAGGTCGAGCACCTTGTCGAGCATCCAGCGCTGATGCGCCCGGTTGGAAGGGATGTGCAATGCCTGCATTTGATCTATGACCAGCGAGATGGCATATTCCTTGTTCCGGGCTGCATGGGCCCAGCCCTTCATGGTGGCCTCCACAAACTTCTTCAGGTCTCCGGGCCGTTGTTCCCGGGTGGATTTCAGCGTATAAAGGCCGTCCTCCGGGATGTCATAGCCAAGTTCGGACAGGAAAAACGTGTTCAGTTCATCATGGTCGATGCCGCTCAGATAGATGGTGTTGTATTCATTGTAGTACATCACGGTCATGATGTCCAGTCCGCCGGCCAGAAAGAGGTTGACCGACGACAGGATGGGCACCCATTCCACCGCCAGCCCGTATTCATTGATCAGCGCTTTGGGAACTTCCTCGAAGCCGCTCATCCAGATGCCGATGCGCTTCCCTTCAAAGTCCGCCAGTGATTCAATGCCGCTTTCTTTCATGCTGACCATCATGATGGCGGAGTGCTGTGATAACTGGGCGATATTTACCAGGTCGACGCCCTCGCTTCTGGCTTTCAGTCCGGTGACCAGGAACAGGGAGATCACGTCCGCCTGTCCGTTGGTCAGAAAAGTGAGGGCGTTATCGGTCACCGGGGGGTGGATGATCTCCACATCGAGTCCTGCGTCGGAGTAAAAGCCCTGGTCACGGGCAACGTAAAATCCTGCAAACTGGGCCTGGGGCAGCCAGTGCGGGGTAAAAACCAGTTTGTTGTGCTGGGCACTGAGTATAGAGCCGTTCAGCAGCAAAACAAAACCGATAAGGAAAGCCCGTCCCGGTCGCATCATGTCATTTTCGCTAATAAGGCCAAATGTACTAAAATAAGTTGTTTTACGTATTTCTGAATGCTTTTTTCTCTCAGCCCGGGAGCCCTTTGCGTGGCAAGCTGCTCCCCTGGCCCCGGCGTTTCGTTTTGGGCAACCATTATTTTTTCATACGGTAGCGGACCATCGGCCGGTTTTTGGAGGTGCTGTCCACCACAATGAATCCGGCCTTCTCAAAGGAAGCGTAGGGTCCCATCCAGGCGAAGGCATCCGGCAGGCCGTCCCCGGACGGGATCACGGGGTAGGCTTCGAGGGTGTCGATGCCGTGTTCTGCAGCATATTGGATGACGCCCCTGAGAAGCTGTACGGCCAGTCCCCTGCGCCGGAATCTTTTATCGACAAACAGGCAGGGAATGGACCAGACGGGCAGCTCGTCGATGGGCTTGTGGATCCTGGAGTTGGCGAGCCGGACAAAGTCCTTGCGGGGGGCAAAGGCGCACCATGCAATGGCCTGGTTCCCTTGAAAGGCAAGGATGCCCGCCGGCCTGCCCGCCGCCACCAGCGCGCGCATGGCTTCTTTGTTTCCATGGCCGGATTTTCCTGCTTCAAACTCCTTGCGGGGGAGCCTGTAGTACATGCACCAGCAGTTGGCGCAAGCCCCCCGCTCTCCGAAAAGCCGTTCAAATGCCGGCCAGTTGCCGGGGGTCAGCGGCTGGAAACGAAGTTGGTTCTCCGGCCCTTGCGAAGCATTCTCTGGTGTTGCCATAATTATTTTAGCGTCGGACAGCTTACAAAACGGATTTGATGATCCTGATCATGGCCGAGCCGGCGGCCCGGTGACCCGTCCCGTCGATCTGGTTGGTGGTCCCGCAGAAGTACAGGTCCGTTTCCGGGTGGTGAAATGCAAACGATCCCGTCTGGCCCCAGAACCCCAGAACCTCCCGGATGGGTTTGAAGGGGTTGAGGATCCTCGGCGTAAACAGTTTTTCCAGTCCGACGCCGAAATAGAACATGCCCGGGGGCGGCAGGAGCAGGTTCCATTTTTTGAGTTCGCCGATTTTCTCCTTTGGAAAAAAACGGCCGTTAAAGAAGGCCTTCAGAAAGACCATGACTTCAGCGGCCGTGGACACGATCCCGCCTTCCGGGGTGACGGAGGTCATGTATCTTGGCAGCCACACCTGCCTGTCGCGGTAATGGTACGGCACGGGCGAGTCGTCCCGGGGGTCGCTGTAAGCGTATGTGTCCTTCAGCCCCAGCTCCTCGAACAGGTACTCCCTGAACACCTCGCCCACGGGCTTGCCGGTCACGGTTTCGATGATGCGGCCAAGAAGCTGGTAGTTCGTGTCCGAATAGGCCGCCCTGCCTTTGGCGCCCGGCCTGAACCTGGGGCGGAGGTTTTTCACCAGTTTGATGGTTCGCTCCAGCGGCCAGGGCTCGTCCCGCCCTTCCATCAGCTCATCGGCGGCCGTTCTTCCGCCGGCTTGTTTGTGGAAGAAGTAGTCGGGCAGGCCAGAGGTGTTGGACATCAGGTGGGTCACGGTGATCTCCCCGGAATGGTCCGTTCCCTTCAGCACATGCAGCCCTTCGCACAGGGAGGCGGGCAGGTAATCCCCGATCCTGTCTTCGGGGCGGATCCGCCCTTCCCCGGCAAGGCGCAGAAGCACCGCCGTCATGTAAAGCTTGGTGACGCTGGCGATGAAATACCTGCTGTCCTCCTGCATGCCGCCGGCCGCCCCGGTCCACGAAAAGCTCCCGTCCCCGGTTTCCACGCAGAGGACGGCACGGAATATCTTTTTTCGGGCGGCCATCTTCGTGAGTTCGGCCTTTAAAAAACCTTTATCCACCATATTTATTGATGATTGTCATGCCAATAGGTGCGGCATTTTTCATATTCTGCCTCTTTGAGGATGGAAAACCCCAGGTCAATGGCCCGGCTGAAATCCCTGCAGCCTTCTTCCTGCCGGCCCAGTTCGTACAGAGCCAGCCCACGCAAGAACCAGGCATTTTTGTTCTCCGGTTCCAGCTCAATGACCCGGGAGCAATCCCCCACAGCGCCTTCCAGGTCGCCCGGAAACCGGGTGGCTGCCCTGTTTAGCAAGGCCCGGGCGTTCGTGCCATCCATGGACAGGTAAATGTCCAGGTCGGCCCTCGCCCTTTCAGATTCGCCCAGAGCCAGGAAGATCCGGCCCCTGCCAAGGATGTCCTCCGGGCAGGAGTCCCGGGCGATCCGTTCATTCAGCAAGGGCAGGTATTCCCGGAAGCCGGGCCGGATCCAGTACCCCATGGTCGTTTGTATCCGTCCCGCACAATCGTCGCGGACCAGGTCCAGTGCCAGGTAGAACTCGCCCTGGTGCATGTGATACACTCCCATTCCCGGACACTCAAGTCCCTCCAGGTCGTTAAACCGGATGGTGGTGCCGTCGGTATGATAGCCCGACACCACCTCGAATACGCCGTCCATGCCCAGGTCCACACGGGCCTGTCCGTCATCGGAAAACCTCAGCCCGACCGGACCGGAGTGGCCCATGCGGACCCATTCGCCCAGGAGAAAAGCCGGGGGCTCCTTCCCGGATGCAGCCTGTGTGGTGGCTGTTTCCTGCCCTTGGACCACAGGCAGCAACCCCGATAAGCAAACAATGAGAATCAAGACGGCTTGTTTCATGGAAGGATGTGTTAAAAAGAAATGCGGCCTGCTAAAACCGCCCGGAGGAATGCCGGTTTTTTATATAGGGTATTTATAACGAAAACAACAGGTATGCAATATAGCACAACAAAAGCATTCCCGCTTCCCATCGTTCCAGTTTTTTCTTCTGCCCGGTAAACATGGCCAGAAAGAGCAGGACCGTCCCGGCGGCCATCACGTACAGGCCGGTATTGAATGCCTTGTCGTAGGGCACCGGCCGGATGAGCGAGCTTGTCCCCAGGATAAACAAAATATTGAAGAGGTTTGATCCGATGATGTTGCCCACCGCGATGTCGTTGTTCTTTTTGATGGCGGCGACCACGGAGGTGGCCAGTTCCGGCATGGAGGTCCCTGCCGCCACGATGGTCAGTCCGATGATCCTCTCGCTCACACCCAGGAGGGAGGCAATTTGCACGGCATGGGTCACCACCATCCTTCCCCCCGCGATCAGTCCGGCCAGGCCGATGACAATCAGCCCCCAGCTCTTTAGAGGCAACGTATGGCTTCCTGCCGGTTCGGTCCGGCCGGGTTGCGGGCGCAGTTGCCTTGCTACGTATAACAGGAATGCCGCGAACAGCGCCAGCAGGAGGATTCCATCCATTCTTGACAGCGTGCCCGTGCCACCCCAGAGCGCATCATTGACCAATAGAAACAGGATAACGGCAGCCCCCAGCGAGAGCGGGATTTCCCGCCAAACCGTGCCCGATTGCACCGTCAGGGGGGCAATCACCCCGGCCACGCCCAGGATGATGAACAGGTTGAAGTTGTTGCTTCCGATGATGTTCCCGAAAACGATGTCCTGATGGCCCTGCCAGGCGGCCACCGCGTTGACGACCAGTTCGGGGGCCGATGTCCCGAATGCCACGATGGTGAGTCCGATGGTGAGGTCCGGGATCCTGTAATGCCTGGCCACTGCCGACGCACCATCCACGAGCCAGCCGGCTCCTTTGATGAGCAGGAGCATGCCAATAACGAGCAGGAGGAAGGCGATGGGCATCTTGTGGTCAGAATCTGGGGTTCACAATGTTGCTGAAAATGGATCCGAATGTGTAGGTCAGGCCCACCCCGAACTGAAAGCGGTAGTTGGTTTCCAGTTCCCGCAGCCTCAGGTACACCTCTTCTGCGGTCCGGCTGCCTTTCGGCAGCTCGATCTGGTTGTGGATGAAGGCCAGGTTGCCAAACAGGCTCAGGGAGAACCCCCTGAAGAGGCGCAAATTCAAATTGCCTCTGAGCCCGACATAATTCTTATGAAAGTCATGCAGAAAGCTGGAGGCGACCAGGGATATCTCTGAAGAGCCCCATCGCTGCCTTACCTGCAGGTTGATATCGAGCGACTGTTCGAACAGACTTTCTTCCAGTTTGTTATAAATCGTGGTGTCTGAATAGTTCTGGTAAACATACCCCAGGCCGTAGCGGATATAAAAAGCCCTGCGGTTATACTGTGAATAAGGGAATATATTATACTCAACCGCCGGCTTCAGGGATGCCCGCAAATCCAGGTTCCTGTATGAGGAAGAACTGATCTCTGCCATGATGCCTGCCGACCAGTGTTCTGTAAGGCTTTTTACTGTTTTGTTATCGATCAGCCAGGACCTGGTCACGGCCTCGGTCCTCGTTTCCGTGATTGTTTCCGCTTCCTCATCGAATTCTTCCCGGAGAAAAATTTCCTTTTCGTGGTCAAACTCCAGTTCATTTTCTATTTTCCATTCATTGGTGACCCGGTCGATATCTATTTCGAGGTCCCACGAAAACTCCTTATTACGTTGTTCAATACTCAGCCCGGGCTGAATCTCGATCTGAAACACCCAGTGGTTCCAGTTGTCGGCCACCTGCCCTGCCTCTTCCTGCCTTTCGCCCCGGTAGCCAATCTGTATATTGCTGCTGAGCGGGGTTTTCGCAACATACCGCATCAGGCCGAGTGCCATGGTGCTTGTCAGTCCCTCTCTCACGACATCCTGGGTGTCGTCCGGGCCGGAGGAATAGGACAGGGTGTCTTTCATCCCGGCGAATTCCTGCTGGCCGGCATAGAACAAGGTGTAACGCCTGCCACCGCTACCGGTGGATTGCCGTGTAATCAACAAATACAGTTGTGCCTCATGAACATCCCGGACATAATTGACATAAGGAATCTCCTCCCGGATGTAGTCTCTGTCGCAACCGGCCTGGCAATCGATGAACAAGCGGACGGCGCTCGTTCGCTTTCCCGGATCCGTTGTGGGGGTTGTTTGTGCCTGCAAGCAGGGCAGTGACGGGAATGACAGCATCAGAAGGGCCAGCAATCCACAGGCAAGGGGTAATTTTCTCATGGGGTCGTGATGAATACGGCGTTTTCAATGAGCTCACCAAACCGGGAAACAAACCGGGCGGCCGGTGCGCCGTCCACCACATCATGGTCCAGGGCGAGGGACAGATACAGGATTTCCCGGATTTCAACCCGGTCTTCCACCACCCAGGGCTTTTTGACGACCGAACCGAGGATCACCGACACCGGCAGAATGCCTGAGGGAATCGCCCAGCCTTTGAAGCTGCCCATCATTCCAAGGGAGGTGATCACCGCGGTTCCCGACATGTTTTTGACGGTAAAAGGCTGTTTCAGGAGGAGCCGCCAGATGGCCAGCCGGAGAAACCGGGGCAGGCCGACGTACAGCTTCATGAAGCGCTTGAATCGGTTTTCGCCCAGGATGTAGCCTTGCTCATTGTCCACCGGCCGGGCCCTGGCTTCGTTTATTTCCCCCTGAATGGCCGCCAGGCTTTTTTTATTCGCCTTGCGGATGACCAGGGGCAATGGGACCTTCTCTCCCTGGACCAGCTTTTCTATGACCACCGAAACATCCACCTCGTCGAACACCACCAGCCTGCTTTTCCCCTTGCGGATGCCATGTACCTGCTTGTTCTCTTCTATGGCCGTGGCAAGGCACTTGATCACCCAGGCAAAGAAGGAGATGTTCTCCCCGCGCATCCTCCGGTAGGAGCGAAGCTGCCTTCGGGCCCGGGTAACGTCCAGTTCGAGAAGCGCCTTCATGTGGTGCTTCCTTGCGGAGAAATGGCCCACATCGAATGTGGACTGCCTGCTGGACGGAAATGTATGGACCGTATGCATCAGGATCGGATGGGGCAGTCTGTTTTCCGGCGGGTGT
>Ga0334900_1000639_pt1 | contig 48109 bp, 43 predicted proteins | sample GraSluR3_MG_2_FD_207231 | JGI IMG/M metagenome (GOLD analysis project Ga0334900, IMG submission 207231) | Sludge microbial communities from methane-producing bioreactor in Wageningen University, Netherlands - Granular Sludge_31_08-R3 | ecosystem: Engineered > Bioreactor > Anaerobic >... | reverse complement strand
TTATAATATTCCAGCTCCAGGTGATCGTATTAAAGATTACCTGGAAAGTCTGGCTGCCGCATTTCTTCCACCACCTTTTTTAAATCCCCGTCCTTCCTATCCAGTAATCTGTAATAGGGGGAGAGGTCCGTACCGTATTTTATATAGAGATCCACAAGAGCATGGTCCCATTGACGGTCGGCCAGGGGCCGGAATCTGCCGGTCAGAAAAATTCTGTCATAATCCCGGGAAAACCGATCTCGGGCACGGGAAAGAACATTTTCCTTATACTCGAGACGTTCCTCTGTCGTTGAAAGTCCCGCATATCCTTCGGAAAGCTCGTGATAGACTTCGCGCATAAAGTTTTGCAGGGCTTCATAGTCCTGTCGCCCGGCCAGCACTGTTTCAATCTGCTTGTCCGTATAGCCCTCATGCTGCTGTACGTAACGCAGGGCCCCTTCGCGGCCTATGAAGACGGCAATTTCTTCATTAAATTCGGCACGCCCCGGGACCCAGATTGTCGCATGGACCATCTCGTGAATAATAAGTTCCGCCAGGGCGTGCGCATCGTAGTCAAGCATGAAGGTATACAGGGGATCCGTCATATATCCGAGGGAACTGTAGGCGCGAACCTTTCGGATAATGACATCGTATCCTCTGTTTCGCAGGTTTGCTGCAAAGCGCTCAGCTTCTCTTCGTTCAAAGTAGCCGCGGTAAAAAACACTCCCCACCAACGGGTACCAGCGTTGATAACGTCCCAGGGAGTCGGTCTTTACGGCGGAGACAACATCGGCGAGGTATTTTCGTTTAGTCTGAACATATTCTGTATAGTTGTCAGTATCCTTGAGACCGATTTCATCGATGGCGAAGGAGCGGATTTTCAGTATCCTGGAAAAAAAATCCTGCAATTCCTCGGATGTGCCCGGCTGCCGGGTGAGTTCTGAAACGGACTGTATGCCGCGACGCAGCAACATTAAATGGAAGCCCTGGCTCGAAAGATAGGGCCCGTCCATGGCCAGAAAAATAATGCAGATGAGTATATACGGTATGATCAGCATAGATCTTTGCGGGAAACCGTTTTTCCCATGGCGAAGCATTTCACTACTCCACGACAGGCTGTTCCGGTCTGCCCTTCGTCGCCAGCTGGCCACAGGCTGCGTTTACGCCCCGGCCTTTGCGGTGGCGGACTACAACCGTGAGTCCCAGCTTTTCTAGTTCTCCCTGAAACCAGTCTACCCTTCCGGTGTCCGGTTCCGCCAGAGGCAGGTTGACCGATTGCATGCCCTCCACGGGGTTCCAGGGAATCAGGTTTATGTTGCAGCGCAGTCCATGGGCGAATTTTCTGACAATTTCGGGGTCTTCCTTTCGGTCATTTATATTCTTTAAAAGAACGTATTCCAGGGTTATTCTGCGCCCGCCGGTTTTCTGGTATTCGATAAGAGCTTCTTTCAGCCGGGGGAGGGGGTTCCTGATTTCCACGGGCATAAGCTCTTTTCGGATTACTGGGTCCGCACTTACGAGGCTGACGGCCAGGCGGACCTGGGGATGCTCCTGTGCCAGACGCTTGATACCGTCGACAAGTCCGGATGTGCTGATGGTAAAACGACGCTGTCCCATGTTCCGTCCTTCCGGATGGCTCAGAATATCTATTGTTCTTGATACCTGTCCATGGTTGTTAAAGGGTTCGCCCATTCCCATAAAAACAATGTTGTCGATGCTTTGCCCTGCAGCAGTCTCTTCGAGGTGGTAGAGCTGTTCGATTATCTCCGCAGCATCGAGGTTCCGGATAAAGCCCATGGTGGCGGTTTTACAGAAGCGGCAGCCCATGGCGCAGCCCACCTGGGTGGAGAGGCAGGCGGTCAACCGCTGGCTTGCGTCCCGCAGCAGTACGGCTTCGATTAGGGCGCCGTCGCCGAGTTTAAGGCGGATCTTTGCTGTGCCGTCAGCTGCCTCTTCGACGGCGTCAACATGAGACCTCAGTATAGTGTGTTCTTTTTCGAGTTTCTGTCTGAGGGCCTTCGGCAGGTCCGTCATTTCTTTGAAGCGTCTGGCATTTTTCCGGTGGATCCAGGAAAAGATCTGCCTGCCCCGAAAGGACGGTTCCGAAACGAGAACCCCGGAGATTTCCCGGGGCAGCAGGGCGAGCAGGGACGGCACGGGTCTATCTGCCCAGGCGCAGGGTATCCAGCATGTTGGAAACGTAGGTGTTCCGGATGCCAAGACGCTGGAAACTGGTCAGAATCTCTATGGCCTTCTCTTTTTCGCCCAGTTCAAGATGACAGTCGGCGATCTCGGTATAGAGCCGATGGTTCTTCGGATCGTTTTTCAGCAGTCCCTGAAGGCTGTCGATGGCGTCCCGGTAATTACCCCTGGCCTTGTTTATGAGAGCGAGCCCGAGTATGGCGTAGGCATCGAATTCGATATTCAGGGCGCGCCGGTAGTACTCTTCGGCTTTGTCAAAGTCGCCCATATGACGGAAGGAGTCCCCCGCACGGGTCAGAATAACCTTGTTTCGGGGGTCTTTCTGCAGAATCCTCTGCCAGTACTCCAGGGACTCCTCGTGTCGGTCCAGTCCCCTGTAGCAGTCTGCCATTCCAAAGAGGGCATAAAAGTTATTCGGTTCCTGTTCCAGGGCTTTGCCGAAATAGATTAGACCCTTCTCGTAGGTTTTCAGCTTGCGGTGACAGTTCCCCAGGGAGGTAAGGACCCTTATATCAACGTCATCCTGCTTTACTTCCAGCATCTTCTCCCAGTATTGCAGGGCGTCCTCGTATTCCCGGAAGTCATAATGCAGGTGACCCAGGCCTATCAGGGCGTAGGGATTGTTCTCTTCCATCTCCAGGACCTTCAGGTAGATCTCCTTGGAGCGGCGGAAGTCCCGCACCTTTCTATAGGCGTCGGCTACCCTGGTGAGGACAGTAACGTTGCTGGAGTCGTGTTCCAGATAACGTTCCCAGATGTCGATGGCGTTGGAATACTGATGCAGGGCCTTGTAGCAGTCCGCCAGGCCGAACAGGGCGTAGTTGTTCCCCGGATGGGAGGCCAGACACTGCTGATAGTATTTTATGGCATCCCTGTGACGGTTTTTCTTCCGGGCCGCGTCTCCCAGTCCAACCAGGGCATAGTTATTGTTATCGTCCATTTCAAGGATTCTGTTGAAACAGACAATGGCATCCTCGATAAGGTTCTCTTTCAAAAGCTGATATCCCCGTTTTGAAAGCTCGGATATTTCGTTCAGCCGTTCTTCTTCGGCCTGCTCTTCGGGTGTGAGCTCTTTGATTTCTTCGTTATTGTCGCTCATATAGTGTTTACCCCTCTTCTTTTAACCATTTACGTACAATTGATGACATTGTTTCTATCAAAGCATCCCGTTTTTCCGGAGCCGGAGCAATCCAGTACATACGCAATGCGTCAATATGTCTATTCTGCTGTTCATAATACCGGCCAATTCTTATAAGGCCGTCTGAATACCTGGTAGTTAGAAAGATCCGTTTTGCCAGCTCAATCTGACCGCGATTGAACATTTCATTACCTTTACGAATAAGTGCAGAACGGTCCCGACTGTCCAGGGGAACCTTTTTTTCTGTCGCAACCTTAATAAAACCGTCAGCCGGTATAAGTTCAAGTGCCTTCTCTTTATTCATCAAGGGCAAAACCCGCTTTTCCTACTATAGTAAAAACAAAGGGCAAAATCAATATATTACGCCTAAACAGCTATTAAAATAATCAAAATTCTCCAAACATGTATTCGTATCGGCAGGTTTATTCGTGAAGGGAACCTTTCGTCGATGCCGGATCACCCTGCTTTCTGACAAAGGCCTGGCCCAGGGCTTTTCCCAGGGCTTTGAAGAGGGCTTCCGCCATATGGTGGCTGTTTTCTCCGTAACGGCAGCTGCCGTGAACAGTCAGTCCCCCCCTGGTCGAGAGGGCGATAAAGAATTCCTTGAGCAGGCAGAGGGGAAAGCTGCCGGCGTACTCCTGGGGAAAATCAGCGTTGAAAACAAGAAAGGGACGGCCCGAGGCATCTATGCTAACTTCACTCAGGGCGTCGTCCATGGGAATTGTCGAATGCCCGAAGCGCTGTATAGGGCCGTAGCTCATGACGGCCTCCTTGAGGGCATCTCCCAGGACGAGTCCCGTGTCCTCTACGAGATGGTGCGGGTCAACGTCAATATCCCCTGCTGCTGTGATCTGCAGAAAGAATCCGCCATGAAATGCCATGGAATTGAGTATGTGGTTGAAAAAGGGGACCGGGGTATCGATCTTCGGCTCACCGGGTCTGTCGAGGTCGAGAATTATCTTGATTTGGGTCTCTTTTGTGTTTCGTTCTTCTGTTATCCGTCGTGTTTCCATGGCGCTTCCTTGTATTAACCTTTTACAGTATCGACGAAGTCCCGGATATCCTGAAACCGGAGTTTAAAATAGGCGGGATTGGCAATCAGGTGGACCCGTATCTCAGCCAGTTTTTCCAGGACTTCCAGATTGTTGGCCCTCAGGGTGTTTCCTGTTTCCACCAGGTCCACGATATAGGAGGTTAAGCCCAGGACGGGAGCAAGCTCAACTGATCCGTTGAGTTTGATAACTTCCACCGGAATCCCCCGTTCATGAAAATAGTCCCGTGTAAAGCGGGTGAATTTGCTGGCGATCTTTACCATTCCGTTATTCAGGCTGAAACGGGACCCTTTTTTTCCGGCAAGACACATGTCGGTGGACCCAAAATCGAAGGTGTGGAGCTTCACGAAGGGATATCCGTGTTCGTAAAGAACGTCCTCGCCGCAGACGCCAAGGCCGGCAATACCATTGTTCACGTATACCGGCAGGTCGGCGTTCTTTACCAGGAAGATTTTAATCCGCCCGTCGGTATCGTAAGCCACAAGTTTTCTCTTTTCAAACTCGACCTTGAGGCCTACTGTTTCCATTCGTTCAAGGACCTGGTCCGTCAGGCGCCCTTTGGGGAGTGCCAGGGTCAGCGGGCTGTTCATAGGCGTACGATCCTTCCCTGGGCGCGCTTTTCTACCGCGTCCCTGTATTTTTCCTGCAGGCTTTTTCCCCGGGCCTGCTCGAGTCTACCCGGAAGGGCAAAACGCTCCGGATTTCCCACCAGGGGTTCGATTTTTCTCAGGAGAAGGGAGAATCCGACGGATGGGCTGTCGAAACCGAAGGTCTCCAGCAGCCTGTCGTAACGTCCGCCGGAAAGAAAGGCGGAATCGACCCCCTCGAGGTATGCCTGAAAAACAATACCGGTATGATAATTCTGGCTGCCTGTCTCGGACAGATCGATTCTAACCGGTCCCGAAGAAGCGCTGGTTTCGATGATTTTCGCCAGTTCCAGAAGCCGGTGCAGATGGGGACTGCAGGAGGCGGCTATTGAATCGCCCTGCCTTGAAAGGAACGCTTCGAATTCCGTTGAATTTCCCAAAAAGCTGAAAAGCTCTATCATGGAATCGGGTTCCTCTGAGTTGCCCTGGAGCAGGAGATCCTTCATTGTTTCGGTATCCCGCAGGGCAATCGCGGTAAAGAGCTCCTTCGCTTCTTCGTCGTTCAGGCCCCGGGCGGCTTCATGGGCAAGGGCCGCAGAACCGAGGTGCAGGACCGCATCCACCTTGAGAAACGCAAGAATCTCAGCCGCCATGAGCAGAACCTCCGCGTCCCCATCGAGTCCGGGAATGCCGATTAGCTCCGCACCGATCTGGTAGAACTCGTTCTTCGAGATGTCGTCACTCTGCTGATGCCGCAAAATAGAGTCGGCATACCAGACCCGGACGGGCAGATCTTCCCGGTTCAGGGCCATACCCATCTGCTTGGCAAGGAAAAGGGTTACGTCGCTGCGCAGCAGCAGCAGTTCGCCTTCCCTGTCCATGAGCCTGTATACCCGTTCGGATGAGGATGTATCCAAAAGGGGCTTATAGATATCGTAAAAATCAAAAACCGGGGTTTCCGCGGGAAGATATCCCCACCCGGTAAAAATGCCGTCGAGTTCGCTCAGGATTCTGCGGTGACGGAAGGCCTCTTCAAGAAAAAACCCTTCTGTTCCCGGGGGGATCTGAAGCAGCCGTCGTTTCGGGGTCATATAAAAAGCTCCTCAAATTCTGTCGAAGCTACTATATCAGATACACCGGGGCTTTACCAAGAGACGCATAGACATATAATTTAAACTATGCCTTCCATAGAAATAAAAAGCGTGGACCGTCTTGGAAAGGGTGACAGGCTGCTTTTTGACGCTGGCCCTTTTGCCAGAGCAGGTACCCCGGTAGATGAACGGATTATCAAGCACCTCGGACGTCACCGGGTGCCTATTGTACCGACCCTTGCCCTGAGCTACGAGGAGCAGCGGCAGACCGGCGGGAAAACTGCCGATGAGCTTATCCGCACCTTTCTGGCCTCTCAGGAGGATGCCTATGAGCACGTGCGCCGCAGGCTGTACGAGAAGCTCAAGAGCAGCTATGTCCCTTTTTCGGAAAACGACCGTCACTTTCAGGCCCCGGGAAAGCGGAAACAGATAAGCAAAGGGGTTCTGCTGGAGCCGCGGCCGGAACGACTCTACCTGGCGGATATTGACGCCGGAAGTCATTCCATTCTGCCGGAGTCCACTGTCCAGTATCTCCGGGACGGGCTCAATACCCTCTACTCCATGCTTGCTAAGCTGAATGTGCGCTCTCCGGAAACCCGGGGAAAGAAACGGCGCATTCCCAGGATAGGTTTTCACACCATTCGTCTGCAGTCCCTGTACGACGGGGACCGTATTGCCACTGTGGGAGACGCCTTTGTTCTGCACGCCCTGGACTGCTGCTGCTACTTTCTGAATACCATGGTGAATATAAATAAGAAGCGGATCCTTGCCGGTGCGCCCCTTACCGAGCGGAGGTTCGATCCCGGCAACAAAGCCCAGCAGGATTCGCTTTTTCAATATACCCAGGAGTTCATTGTTGACGCGGCCCTGGGGGTACTGCTTGGGTTTATCGGGTTCTTTCAGGAAGACATTCATCATCAGGTCAGTGTCTCTTCGATTATAGACGGCAGTTCAGCTGCGGAAAAGCGCTGCATAAAACTTCTGCAGCGTAATATTCTTGTTCTGAGGAACCTTCTTCGGGACCGGCATGACATCTCCGCTCTCACCCGGATGACCGCCCTGATGCAGAAGGTCTATCCTGACGGTACGGGATTTCCTCCTCCCAACGAAAACCGCTTCCTTCATGAATTTGTGCGCCTCTTTCAGGTGATAGCCGTCTACGATGAACTGACAAACCCGGTGATCGGCCACACCGGCTACAGTCGAATGGAGGTGATTGGGTATCTTCGGCAGAACTCCGGCAGCTACCGCCACGATTCCGAGCGATTTACTCCCCAGGCACGCTTTGATGATGCCCTTCTGGGTGAGTTTCTGCAGGTCCTCGCCCCCTTTCGCTTGGGAGAAAAGGTGTATCTTTACAGCGGAGAAAGACGAAGTGCCTATATCTTTGTAGGGCGGGTATATGCCTACAGTGAAGACACAATCCCCCTTATCTCCCTTCTGAAGGATGAGCGCTCCGGCAAGAGCTACCTCTACGGTCGTCTCTTGATTCACATTCCCTCGTCATCAGGTTTCTTTATGCAGAACGGAAAGATTGTAAAACGCTTCAAAGCCGACTGGATCGGCAGTCTGCAGATACATGACACAGCTGTAAACCCGGGAAATCTGAGGGAATACCAGGACTATCTTTACGGAGAGCTCCTGCCCCTGGCCAGGGGAGTCAAAGGGAGTTTTTAGAACTGCCCTTAAAAGGATCCGGTGAAAAAACCGGGACTGTGGTATATTTCTGTGGAAGGAAGGTCAGCAATGAATGAGAATCCCCCGGCAGAATTGCAGCGGCAGTTAATGGAGTATACTGATTATCTGGATCAAACGGATACGCAGAGACCCCTGGAACAGGAGTCCGTGCCGGATGATATTTCTCTGCGTCTGAGGAGATTGCTCACACTGCTGAACAGCTGAAAGTCCTGTCCTGCCCTGTTATTCTCCGAAGCGGTAAAACCCCAGCCTGGATCTGCCAAAGCGCCGCAGATCGAAACGTACGAGCCTGCCCGGTGTATCTCCCGGATCATCCTCTTCGGGAAAGTGAATCATAAGGAGTCCGTCATCCTTCAGACGCCTCTCGGCCATCCGGATAAAATCCTTTTTTCCCGCCAGGGGGAAGGGCGGATCCAGATAGATGTAGTCGAAGCGGCTGTCACCCGTCTTCAGAAAATGCTCAGCTGCCATAATGTGGGCCTTTATGGGTGTTTCCACCATGGAGATATTCTCAAGGAGCACCGGGCGCTTTCCCCGGTCCTTCTCAACCAGGACCACCGGTTCCGCTCCCCTGGAGGCCGCTTCTATTCCCACCACCCCTGAGCCCGAAAAGAGGTCCAGAAAGGACTCTCCGGATATATTCCCCAGGATGTTGAAAAGGGATTCCCGCATCCGATCCATGGCCGGGCGGATAACCCCCTTCGGGCATTTTACTGTCCTGCCGCGGTAACGGCCTCCGGTAACACGCATTCAGCCTCCGTTTATCAGCTCTTCTTCAAAGGGTCGGGTGCGATTAATCACCTGACGCAGCAGCGAGTTCTCGGGCTTCAGCAGCCCCGGATCGTCCTGCAGGATTTCCCGTGCCAGATTACGCGCTCTGAGCATGGTTTCTCCGTCTGATGCGGGGTCGGCGAAGCGGAGACGCAGAAAGCCTGCCTGCTCGGTTCCTGTCATGTTCCCCGGCCCGCGGATCTTCAGGTCCTCTTCAGCAACTGCAAAACCGTCGAAATTCTCCATCATAACCTTGAGGCGCTGTTTTCCTTCCTCGCTCAGGTCGGGCGAGTAGACCAGGAACATGTAGCTCTGATACTGCCCTCGTCCTACCCTGCCCCGGAGCTGATGGAGGGCGGCCAGGCCAAAGCGTTCAGCATGTTCCACCACCATGCAGGTGGCGTTGGGAACATCCACACCAACCTCCACCACGCTGGTGGAGACCAGAATATCAATTGTTCCCGAACTGAAAGACCGCATCACCGCAAGCTTTTCCTCTTCGTCCAGGCGGGAATGAATAAGGCCGAGACTGAAATCGGGGAAGCGTGCCTTCAATGCTCTGTACATACCCTCGGCATCTTTAAGGTCCATCTTACTGCTTTCGGTGATCAAGGGGTAGACGCAGTAGGCTTGTCTTCCCGCCCGGACCTCCTTTCTGAGCCAGTCGTAGACCTTCTCTTCCCGGCCCATGCGAGCCAGATGGGTAATAACCGCTTTGCGTCCAGGCGGCATGGTCCGGATAAACGAGACATCCAAATCGCCGAAAACCGTCATGGCCAGGGTCCGGGGAATGGGCGTGGCGGTCATGACCAGCATATCGGGCTCATCCCCTTTCCGGGACAGGGCGATCCGCTGGAGGACCCCGAAGCGCTGCTGCTCATCGATTATCGCGAGCCCCAGGTCCCTGAAGCGCACCCCCTCGGAGAAGAGGGCGTGGGTCCCGATTACAAGATCGATCTCTCCGGATTCAAGCCGGGATAGAAGTTCCTCTCTGGCCCGGGGCGGGACCGAACCTGTAAGCAGGGCGATACGTACCCCTGCAGGTTCCAGAAGCCGCGCGGCGTTTTCCGCGTGCTGTCGGGCAAGCAGTTCGGTGGGAGCCATAAAGGCCGCCTGTTCTCCTGCTTCGATGCTTTCGCAGGCCGCTAGAAAGGCCGTGAGGGTCTTGCCGCATCCCACATCCCCCTGTATGAGCCGCGCCATGGGCCTTGGAGCCTGCAAATCATCCCGAATTTCCCGGAGCACGGTCTTCTGGTCCCTGGTCAGATCAAAGGGAAGGGACTGTATTACCCGGCGGGCAAGGTCTCCCGATGTGTCTGACCTCTCCTTCCGGGCGGAGCGCAGCGTCAGAGCCCGGCGGGCAATGCAGAGCTGGAGGTAAAAAAACTCCTCCCAGGCCAGGGCCCGGCGGACAAGCCGGGCTTCGTCCAGGGAATCGGGGTTGTGCAGACCCAGGAGCTGTGTCCTTTTGCTGACGGGGATGCCCTCATCGGCGTAGCGGGGAGGGAGCTCGTCCTCGATCCGGTTCAGGTATTTGACCAGAGCTTCATGTATCGCCTTGCGGATTGTTCCCTGACGAAGACCGGCTCCTGACGGATAGACCGGAATAAGCGAGCCGAAGGCGCTTAAACGCGAGGCGGTTCCCGCTGCTTCGAATTCGAATACCGATGCCTGGATCTCCCCGAAGTGGTAGGAAAACTGTCCGTAAATCCTGATCTGTGCCCCCACAGGGAGCTTCTTCTGCAGGAAGTTGCGGCCGAAGCAGTTCAGGGCGGCCCGGCCGGAGGAGTCCTCGATCCAGACCTTCAGGGTGCGTTTCCTGCCGAAACCGAACCAGTCATGGGCAATGACGGTGGCGGTGGTATTGACCGCTCTGCCGCTGACCCCTTTTGCCAGGGGAACTTCCGTCTTCCGGTCCTCGTAATATCTGGGGGCGTGGAGCAGGAGATCCCCGAGGCTTTCAATCCCCAGGGAAGAAAAAAACTCCGCGGTTCGCGGCCCGATCCCTTTGAGTTCCCCCGCCTGTATCCGCAGCTCCCGCAGAAACACGTGGGACGCTTTACAAGGGCAGGGAGGCCAGGAGCCGCTGAATCTGGTAGAACACCAGGTTGCCCAGAAGCCGGGTCAGAAGGAGTATGGCACCGCTGAGGGCAAGTCCGGTCTGATAGGTTACATTCTGCCCCCGGAGAACTACCCGGGAGATAAACCGGAGGATCGGGGCGATAATGATGTCCAGGGTCTGAATGAAGGGTGAGACCATGGAAGCGCGAAAGATGAGGGTAATGAAGCGGATCAGAACAAGGATAAAGAAAAAGGTGAGAACCCAGCCGACAGCCCCCCACAGGGAACCAACGATTATGGCAAGGACAATCCCCAGCGAGATGCTTCCCGTCAGGGCCAGGCGGTTTGTAATGTTCAGGATGATAACCAGCACGATCAGCGCAGCCAGGGGGGAGAAATCCATGGAGCCGGCGCGCAGAAAGGAGAAGCGGCGGAACCAGTAGAGGTAGGGGTCCGTTACTGAACGGAGAACTTCCATGGCCCTGCCGTAGCTTGCTCCCTGGAACCAGGTCATCAGCACCCGGATAAAGATTAGAATCATGTAAACCGAGAGGGCCCCGGAAACAAAGCGCATTACCTGTTGCATTGACTACTCCTTCCAGACTTCTTCTATCAATGGATGTGAACCGATTTTCGGTATAACCTCAGGACTTGTGGAAAGCTGCGCGTTGGCGCGGATAATAACCTCACGGCCGGCGCTGCCGTTTGCCAGGTGGAGATACACCGCACAGTCTCCGCTGTGTTCGATGAGGGCGGAGCGAAACTCATACAGGAGCTCTTCGTCGTAAACGTTCCGGGAAATGCGTATATGTATCTCCGATACCGTGGACTCCTTGAGTTCCGCAGGATCGATAACCCGGTCCACCAGAAATTTGGGGTCCTCTTTATTCTTGTCGATTTTGCCTTCCAGGCCTATCACCATATCCGCGACTACCTGGTCCCGGAGCTGGGCCCAGGTCTTGGGAAAAAAGATCAGCTCCATGCTGCCGTTAAAGTCCTCGTACATGGCAAAGGCCATCTGGTCTCCCTTCTTTGTTATGATGGTCCTGAGGGACTTGATCATACCCAGCAGAGTATAACTCTTTTCCGTTGCGGCGTTTTCTGCCCGGGAGACGTTGAGGTTTACGCATTTCTTGAAGATGTCCCGGTACTTGTCCAGGGGGTGCCCGGAGAAGTAGTTACCCAGGTTCTCCTTTTCCATGCGCAGGAGTTCCATCTGGTCGAACTCCTCCTGGGGATCAAACTCGAAGCTGGACAGACTGGCTTCGTCGGCGGGATCAAAAAGCGAGGTCTGGCCGAATTCCCGGCTCTCTTTCTGCTTTACAGTCCACTCCAGCACCTGTTCGAGGTTTCCCAGCAGCGTCGCCCGGTTGAGTCCGAAACGGTCAAAGAGCCCGGCCTGAATCAGGGTCTCAATTACCCGGCGGTTGACAAGCTTCAGATCGATCCGGTCAAGGAAATCGGTAAAGGATTCGTAGGGGCCTTCTTCGTCCCGCACCCGTATAATCTCTTCCACCGCGCCGCTTCCGACGTTTTTTATTCCCTGGAGGCCGTAGAATATCCTGCCGTCCACAACGGTGAAGGTCTTTTCCGAGAGGTTGATATCCGGAGGGAGTATCTCGATACCTATCTCCTTGGTGGCGGTAAGGTAATCGGAGAAAGCGTCGGGGCTGTTTATTTCGTTGGTCAGGTTGGCCGCCATGAACTCCGCCGGGTAGTTGGCTTTAAGATAGGCGGTTTTATAGGCCACCACGGAGTAGGCGGCGGCGTGGGACTTGTTGAAACCGTATCCCGCAAAGGGTTTGAGCATTTCGAAGATATCGTCGGCGAGTTTCTTATCGTAGCCCCGGGCGGCGGCACCCTCGAGAAACTCCTTTTTCATCTTCTCCATCTCTTTCTCTTTTTTCTTGCCCATGGCGCGGCGCAGAATGTCCGCTTTTCCCAGAGAGAAGCCGCCGATAATCTGGGCAACCTGCATGACCTGTTCCTGGTAGACTATGACCCCGTAGGTAGGTTCCAGCACCTCCTGCAGGTCCGGATGGGGGTAACGGATGGGGGCGCGGCCCATCTTCGAGTCGATGTACTGGGGAATGAACTGCATGGGACCTGGGCGGTAGAGGGCGTTCAAGGCGATAAGCTCTTCTATGCTGGAAGGCCTGGCCTGTTTCAGTATCCCCTGCATTCCGGAGCTTTCAAACTGGAAAACTGCAGTGCTCCTGCCCTCTCCCAGCATCCTGAAGGTGGCCGGGTCGTCCTCTGGAATATTTTCGATATCGAAGGCGGGGTTGATCTTGTGGATCAGCTTTTCCGTGTTCTTTATCAGCGTAAGGGTCTTCAGGCCCAGGAAGTCCATCTTGACCAGGCCGCACTCCTCCAGCTGGTCCATGGTGAACTCGGTGGAAACCTGCCCTGTCTTGGCGTCCTTGTAGAGGGGCACGTAGTCGGTAAGCTTGCTGCGGCCGATGACCATTCCGCAGGCGTGGGTGGATGAGTGACGGTTCATCCCCTCCAGGACCCTGGCGGTATCGATAAGCCGGCGGTAGATGCCCCCTTTTTCCCGATACTCCTTGAGACGGGGTTCCATCTCCAGGGCTTTTTCGAGGTTGATTTTAGGACCGTCGGGAACAAGCTTGCTGATTTCGTTGGATTCGTTGAAGGGGATATCCAGTACCCGGGCGACGTCTTTCAGTACCGCCTTGGTCTTCAGGGTTCCGAAGGTACAGATGGCCCCGACCTTGTCGGCGCCGTACTTGCGGGTAACGTAGTCAATGACCTCGCCCCGGCGTTCGAAGCAGAAATCCACGTCGAAGTCGGGCATGGAAACCCGCTCGGGGTTCAGAAAGCGTTCGAAAAGGAGATTGTACTTCAGGGGGTCGATGTCGGTAATTCGCATGGCATAGGCCACGAGGCTTCCCGCACCGGACCCCCGTCCGGGACCGACGGGGATGCCGTTTTTGCGGGCGAAATCGATAAAGTCCCATACAATAAGAAAATAACCGGTAAAGCCCATGCCCTGGATAACGCTGAGCTCGTATTCGGCGCGTTTTCGGATCTCTTCGGTTATTTCCGGGTAGAGCTTTTCCAGTCCCGTAAAGACTATGTGGCGCATATACTCTTCGGGGCTGGAGAAATCCTCGGGGATTTCATAGTCCGGAAGCAGGGGGCCGGGCAGGGGAATTTCGAGATTGCACTGTTCGGCGATTTTTACAGTATTGGCAATGGCCTCCGGGGTATCCCTGAATATGGCGGCCATCTCATCGGGGGTCTTGAAATAGAACTCCCGGCTCTCAAAACGCATCCTTTTTTCGTCGGAGACCTTCTTCCCGGTACCGATACAGATCAGAATATCCTGAGCCTCGGAGTGGTCCTTTTCCAGGTAATGAATATTGTTGGTCGCTATCAGGGGTATCCCGGTCTCTCGTGAAAGTTCGATGATCCGGGGATTTACCTGCTTCTGCTCCGGTATGCCGTGGTCCTGCAGTTCCAGATAGAAGCCCTCGGGGCCGAAGAGTTCGCGGTAGAACTCCGCCGTCCTTCTGGCTTCTTCGTATTGACCGTTGAGAAGCTGAGTGGGTATTTCCCCTGCAAGGCAGGCGGAGGTACAGATGAGTCCCTCGGCATGCTCCTTTAAAAGCTCGTTGTCGATGCGGGGTTTGTAATAGAACCCATCCAGATAGCCCTGGGATACAAGTACCAGCAGATTCTGATAGCCCTGGCGGTTTTTTGCCAGCAGTACCAGGTGATAGTACTTGTTCTGGTTTTCCGAGCCGCTTTTTACCAGTCTCGATTTCGGCGCCACGTAGAATTCGCAGCCTATGATGGGGTTGATGCCCCTGTTTTTGCAGGCTTTATAGAAGCGCAGAACCCCGAACATGTTGCCGTGGTCTGTAAGGGCCAGGTGCTTCATGCCCAGCCCCGCGGCCTTGTCTACCAGCCTGTCGATGCTTGCCGCTCCGTCCAGGAGCGAATAGTCGGAATGGTTATGAAGATGAACGAATTCCGGCATGCTTCCCCTCTCGTTTTAGAAAACTATACCGCTAACCGAAAGACCTGTAAAGCGAGATGGGCCGGAATTTGGTCTTGACCTGAAGGAGTTTTCAGTATAAATTACACATAGTGTATAGTAAATAAACAAAGAGTATATTTTATGTACTCGATGAAAATTGATATGGGAGGCGCCTTATGAAGCGTTGTATTTTACTCGTTGCAGGATCTGTTCTCGTTCTTTTTCTCCTTAGCGGTTGTATTCATCTGAAGGAGTTTACCCAGGAAGAGCTGGACCGCCTGAGCTATACCGAAACTGCACAGGCGAAATAACAGCCTGTCGAAGCACGTCCTGCTGGTGCAAAGACCCGCTGAATCTTTCGGCGGGTTTTTTTTAAAGCTTTCTCCGTGTATACTTACTACACACAATGTTCTGCAAGGAGATTCAATGGGTATACTTGAGCGGAAGCTGAGGGATAAAAAGCGCCGTACGGAGGAGATTATCAGTGCCGCCCGGCGGATCTTTATGCGAAAAGGCTATACCGATGCCACCATGCATGATATCGCCGAGGAATCGGAACTGAGCCGCAGGACCTTGTATCTCTATTTCAAGAACAAGGAAGAGATATCCTTTGAGCTGATGTACAAAGCCTTTACCGCCCTCTATCAACGGCTTCTTGAATCCTATAACCAGGAAAGTTCTGCCCTGGAAAACCTGAACCGGTTTAAGGATGCGTATCTTGCGTTCTATGCCGAGGATTTTGACAATTTCTATTTTACCGTCTATTTCAATGTAAAGCTTAACCTCAGGAACATGGAGGAGGGGGATGCGGAGCGCTGTTTTGAGGTAATAAAACAGATTATCTCCCTTTTGTCGCGGATCATCGATGATGGAATCCGCGAAGGAGTCCTCAGGTCTTTGCCGGATTCCCGGCGAACCGCCTTTGTCATGGCAGAGATGATCCAGGCCACCATGCAGCAGGTAGCCAGTCAGCGTGAGGTCCTTGGCATTTCATCGGAATACTCAGAAAGTGATTTTCTCGCAGAACTGTTCGATCTGGCGGTCCATTCAATTATCGCCTGAGGGTACTGTGACGGTCGATTCTCGCGATCAGATTGTCTGTCTCCCGCCGTATCTGCAGAAGAAAACCGTTCTCCTCAAGGCTTCCTGCAACAGCCTTCATCTCTTCCCGGTTTCGATACATTCCGGCCCTGAAGGTATTTTCTTCATCCTTCTTTCTGCTGGAGTATACTCTTTCGCAGAGTTCCCGCTGCAGCTTCTTGAGCTGTTTCAGGGACTGTTTCCACTCCCTGTCGCCCGGGGCCTTATTGCCGCCCTGCCGGAGTTCCTGGTACAGGCGATACGCCTGGCGGGCCTTTTGAAACGGGAGGGTGCCGGTCCATTGTCGGTATCGGCTGTGGATCTCCTCCCAGCTTGATATGCTCCCTGTACGGATATCATCAATGAGCTGCCGGAGCTCCCTTTTCGTAACGATCTGCCCACCATAGTTGATCCAGCCCTCCGGGGCGGGTTCCCCGGAAGGCTGCATCAGGATTGTCCAGTCGTTTCCCGGATCCGATTCGAACCACTCAAAGAGGGTCCGAAGGCTGTAAAACTCGAGCATCTCCCGGTAGGCCCGGCGGGCCTTGTCGGCCTTGAGAATGCGTACCCTTCGGGATGAGTGCTCAAGCAGTCCCGGGGGGATCTGGATTGATTCTGCGGAACCCGTCGGGTCCCACTGGTCGAGAAGTTCCAGGGCGGCGGCTATTTCATCTGCCGTGTCGGGGGCAAGAAAATCGAATTCAATCTCCTGGAGCGGATTCTTTCGCCTGTCCCGGTCAAGGAACTTCCAGGAGTTCCGGGCAAGGGCGTACATGTTGTAGTTCCACCAGAAGGCGGGGATTATATCAAGGCACCCGTCATGTTCGTTGTTGTTCACCAGGGAAAAGGGAAGGGGGATGTCCAGTTCCGACGGATAGCTGCCCTTGGCGATCAGGGTGAAGGAGGCGAATCTGGAGGGATGCTTCAGGCTGACGTTCAGCCCCGGCCAGAAGCCCCTGCCTGCATGAAGTTCGCTGTCCGCTCCGCGGCTGTTATGGTTCGAACCAATGGTGGCCCCGGCGGCCAGGTTGCTCTGACCCATCACCAGAGCGGCAATCAGGAAAGAGTTGTTGTGGTGCTGCTCATGAAAGGGATAAATGAGGCTGTTGGAAACCTCGCAGCAGGCGAGGTTAGAGTTGTCCCCAACGAAACTATCCGAGAGTCGCAGTCCCTTTGTCAGTGTAACGTGAGAGGCAAGGGCGAAATTCTCCGCCATAGCACCGTCCAGAACCCTGCAGCCGGGTCCGATAATCCCCCGGCGCAGCAGGACGCCGTAACCGATACAGGTCGGCTCATCTTCAGAGGAATCCATGCTGATGGACTCCAGCAGGTCGCTTCCTTCTATCCTGCAGAAGGGGCCGGTTCGCAGGTCAATCAGGCTGCGGCAGCCTTGAATGACCGAGCCCTCGCCTATTACACCTCTTGAAAGCCTGCAGAAGCTGCGGTCCGTTATCTCTTCCAGGCGATGCATCAGCTCTGAGTCTTCCCGATAGCGGGCCCAGAGAAATGCGTCCCCGGCCGTCATTCCGGGGAAGGTCGGGACCCTGCGGTTGCCGGCTTCGTTGATCAGGGCTATACGCCGACGGGAGGATTCTTCCTCCCCGGGATAGAGGATTCCGCAGCCGAATTGTGCTCCGGGGCGGGTATACAGCTCCTGAATATCCGAGAGGATGCATCCCCTACCAATGCTGTAATTTGAACAGTAGGCCACGTTTCTGATTACCGTCTGTTCTCCGATATGGCAGTCGGAGACTTCGCTGTTGTAGATTCCGGTTTTGAGGGTTTTCCCGGCATGATTCCGCTTTTCCGGCTGAATGCTCTTGATTCTCACCTCGCCGCTGAAGCTGGAGTTCCTGATCAGGTCGGGAAAAAAAGGGTCCGCTACAAGAAAGGAATTCCAGTCCTCCACCCGATTACCCGTGGCAGTGAGTTGATCCCTCTCTCCGGGGCTGAGTTGTCGGTACATCCCGGAATCGCGGTTCTGTGTATCCATCTGTGCTACTCCGAATCGTTGAGGATCTGGAGAAACCAGTTCAGGCTGCGTCGTATTCGATGCACATTGAATTTGTCCATCTCCGGATGGTTGCGTTCAATCTGCTGGTGCAGCATCCGTCCCATTTCGAGTCCATCCTCCCGCGGAACAGGAAGCTTTCTGCCGATCAGTTCGGCTTCGATGTTTCGCGTGCGTATTGTCAGACGGTTACCGATGCAGAAGCTGGTTCTCAGGTCGCTGATTACGTCCTTCTGTTTGCGGACGACTCCGCAAAAAATTAAATGCTCCGGTGTAAAGAGCCGTTCCTGCTGGTGGAACTCCTCCACATCCCAGTCCATGAAGGGAATACGGATTCTGGTTACCAGCTCTCCCGGTTCAAGGAGGGGGCCGTCATCTCCGCCGATAAAACGGTTCAGGTTGATCCAGAGGGTATTGCCGATGCGGCGCAGCTCAAGGCGTACATCCAGAAGCAGCAGAACAGGATATGCCGTAAGCCTGTGGTTCCGGGCGCAGATGTTTCCCCCCAGGGTCGCGTGGTTGCGAACCGCCGCGTTACCAATGGCTTTGAGTGCGGCGAAAAGGGACCTGGGCATGACATGCCGACCGGTGTTGAGTATCTTGCTGATGGAAACCGCCGTGCCGATCTCCATGTAGCGCTCGGTGCGGCTGATCTGGGAGAGTTCGGAAACATGCCCAAGATCGATAAGTTCGCCGCCGAATCCTTCCCGCGGACCCTTGGAAAGAAACAGATAGGTCCCCCCGGCAAAGGGTACAGCCCCTGGATGGTCCCGGTAATAGGTGAGAAGGTCCTGCAGGTTCGTTGGAGAGAATACCTTGGTGTGTCTCTGTTTTTTAACTGACACGGTGTCGGTTCCTTCGCAGGCGGCCGGTATATTGAACCGCTTTCAGGTAGGTACGAAAATCGGTACAGCGGCACTTGACCGCCCGGTAGTATTCGGCTATTTCATCTTCAGCAGGGTTTGGTGTCAGCTCCAGCAGCGCGTGGGTGCACAGTATTCTGCCGGCAGCGCAGAAACGGCATGGAGAGAGACCTGCTTCCCGGAAGCCGGCCAGGATCTCTTTGTAGGCATGCTGCTTTGCGAAGCCTTCGATGGTGGTAACCCTCATTCCCCTGACACGAAAGAGAGGGGTCATGCAGGAATGGAATATCTCTCCGTTGATCAGAACCATGCAGGATCCGCACTCACCGGAATAACAGCTTGCGTGGGTCCCGATAAGATGGTAACGCTCCCGCAGGATATTTATGAGCCTGGTGTCCGCCTCGGCATCAACGGATTCCGGGTTTCCGTTCAGAATAAACTGTATTCTCATGTCCCCTCCATATACTGGAATATTTTTTTGGGAGGAAGGGGAAAGCGGTCAAAATAGACCCCCGCCGACTGGCTGAGGGCTGCGGTAAAGGCTGGGGGAATCATGATGTAGGGAAGATCGCCGATACCGGAAGGATACTTCTGCCGTGAGCTGCGGTTAAAGCTGATCTCAACCGGCGGAATATCAAGGAGTTTTGGAAGATGAAAGGGTGAATCCGATGCCTCAAGGGTCTGCAGGTTTACCGTGCAGCCCTCGATGGCATGCAGTATTCCTGTCTCCAGGGCGCTTTCCGCCCTGTGTCTGTGGAGGACTTCACCGCAGTCTACGGCCACCCAGACTCCACGGACGCTTTTCTCCAGCAGAATGGGATCGAGTTCCAGTTCCACCACGCATGCTGCCCAGCTTCTGGCTGCGTAGGGGCTTCCCTGGAGCTGGGATTCTTCCCAGCGGCCTTTCGCCGGGAGTCTGAAGGATCTGGAGGCCTCCAGGGGCAGAGGGTTCCGGAAACGTTTCTTCTTGATGGCTTCGCAGCAGCGCTCCACAAGGCGGTAGACTACTGTTATGTTTCGCGAGAGACCCGATGGTCCGCTGTCGGGAATGCGGTCGGTGTCGTCATTGATGATATGGACCCCTTCCCGGGGGATTCCAAGGATTTCCGCCGCCCTGCGCCGGGCGAGGGAGGCGGTTTTATGCATACCCGAGAGTCCGGATGTGTAGATGTAAAGATCTCCTTCGGATTCCAGGCGGGCGGTAACCTTGAAGCGTTCCGTCTCCTCCCCGCGGCCGAAGAAACCGTTTCCCTGGTAGACCCCTGCGATTCCGATCCCCCTGAGGGGACGGTTTTCCTGCTCCGGACTGCTGCGCCGTTTCTTTGCCAGCTCGTAGGCAGCATGTTTGCGGCTGAAATCCGAGGCCGCCGCGACCTTGATGAGAAGTTCCGGTAAGGGGCTCTCCTTCTCGTCCAGGTTGCGGAGCTTCCAGTTGAGAGGATCGGTCTGGGATACCTCGGCAATCAGGCTGGCATGGGTTTCGGATGCAAAGAAGCATCCCGCAAGGCCTGCTCCGGGCGAAAAGTCCAGGGGACGCCGGGTCGTTTCTATCAGCCGGGTAATGACCGAGACGTTTTCGCAGCTGTAGTTCCCCGCAGCCGCTGCGGAGGCCCGCTGAAGGGCCTCGTCGGAATAGACGGGATAAGCCCCGGCTTCGAGGTTCACCGTAACGTCTATTGCGGCAAGATCGCCGTTCTTGTCCACCGCGGACCGGTGCTCAATGGCCACGGGGGTACCTCGGGGACCGTGGTACAGAAGCTCGTTGGCGCTGAGGACCAGTTTGCAGCTTTTACCTGAAACCCGTGCCGCCAATGCAGCGTAGGCGGCCAGGAAAGAGGGAAACCAGAGTTTTTCGTCAAACTGGGCGCTGTAGGCGGTCCTGCGTACGCTGACATCGGTCTGGCGGATATTGAGAACCCCCGCTACCGTGGATCGTACGTGGTGCAGCCACTGGGTCGAAGAGTATACCACCAGCTGTCCATCTTCAAAACAGGCAAAGGCGCCCTGGGCATCCAGGGACCAGGGGAGGGTTTCGTCCACATAGTAGCTGCCCTCGAGGACCTGAAAGGCTTCCTTCAGAACCTTATCGGGCTTGCCCCGGGTGAGTCGGTGTTCCTTGATGATCTGTTTCTCAAAAAAGTTTTCGAAAGGAGGCAGCACCGTAATATCCCGGTAATCGATGCTCACATAGCGCGCGAACTCTTCCATGGTCCGACGGTTGTTTCCGGCGATCAGGAGCACAGGCTGACCGAGATAGTGGATTGTTCCTTCCGCCAGGATCGGTATTTTCCCCGATGAGAGATGAATGCAGTTTTCCCCGGGAATATCCTGGGCTCCCAGGACGAACATTCCGTCGGGAGGGTCAGGGTAGCTGATGAGATTGATTTTTCCCCGCTCTACCTGGGAGCGCAGGATGCTTACGTGGAGCATGGGTGAGTCGAAGTAGTCGTCTATGTACTGGATACGCCGGTGTTCCATACAGCTTTTTATTCTGCTTTACAGGCATTCTTGACTGCCTGGATCACCCTGTCAACCTGGCTCTCGTCCATTTTTGGGTAGATGGGCAGACTCAGACAGCGGGAATAGGTATCCATGGCATTGGGAAAGTCCCCGGGAGAAAAGGAGTAGCGGTCACGGTAATAGGGCATCAGATGGAGGGGTATATAGTGGACCGAGGTACCGATTCCCCGTTGGCGGAGGGTCTCAATCAGATTATCCCGGGATATTCCGGAGTCCCGGGAGACCTTGAGTATGTAGAGGTGCCAGGCATGGTCCCCGGAGGTCCGGGGGATATCCAGTTCCGGCAGATTCTGGAAGGCTTCGGTATAGGCTGCGGCGATCTCCTTTCTGCGCTCAAGAAAGCTCGCCGCTTTTTTCAGCTGGACTCTGCCCAGGGCCGCCGCAAGGTCCGTCAGGTTGTATTTGTACCCCGCTTCCACCACCGAATAGGCCCATTGGGCCTTGTTGGAGGTGTAGCGGTCCCAGATGCTGCGGTCGATTCCGTGGAGCCGCATGGTGCGGATGCGGGCTGCGATCTTTTCGTCATCCGTCACCACCATGCCGCCTTCTCCGGTGGTTATGGTTTTGGTGGCGTAGAAGGAGTATACCCCGGTACGTCCGGAGGTGCCCGTCCAGCGCCCGTCGTCGGAACGGACCGGAAAGGCGTGGGCGGCGTCCTCGACGATGGCGAGGTTGAACTTCCCGGCGATATCCTGAAGCTCCTTCATCCTGCAGGGTTCGCCGGCTATATGGACGGGGATCAGGGCCTTGAGCCTGTGTCCGTCCTTTTCGGCCCTGCGAAGGGTCTCCCGCAGCGTTTGGGGGTCAATATTGAATCCCCCTGGTGTAATATCCGAAAAAAGGAGCTCTGCCCCCAGATAGCGGACGACCTCGGCGGTGGCAGTAAAGGTGTAGGGGCTTGTTACCACCGTATCCCCCGGGCCGATACCCAGGGCTTCAAGGGAGAGATGCAGGCCTGCGGTGGCGGAATTTATGGCCAGGGCCCAGGGACTGTCCACCCTCGAGGCGAACTCCTGTTCAAAAGCCCGGGTCTCTTTTCCTGTTGTGAGCCAGCCGGAACGAAGGACCCTCAGTACAGCCTCCTCCTCTTCCTGTCCTATGGAGGGCAGGGCAAAGGGGAGGAACTCAGTACCTCGGTTCATCATCGGGGACCTCGAAACTCGGAATATGCCGTGCCAGGGTGGACCTGAGTATCCGGCGGTCGCGGAAGGTTTCAGGCTTTTGGGGATCAAAGAAACAGACCGGCGCAAGATCGCGGATAAGGTCCTCCAGGCTGCCGGTGATTCTACTGCGGTGCCTGAGCCGTAAAATGCGCGGAAAATCGGTAGCCTCTCCGGTTTCTCCTTCCGCCCAGAGCCTTTCGCTGAGTTTTTCTCCCTGCCGGAGACCTATGTAGTGAATGGGAATATCCGTTCCTGGTTCATACCCGTAGAAACGGATCATCTGCTCCGCAAGCTCCTTTATGGGTACCGGCTCTCCCATGTCCAGTACGTAGAGATCCCCTCCTGTTCCAAGACCTCCCGATTTCAGGACCAGGGAGACGGCTTCGGGGATGGTCATGAAGTAGCGGGTCGCTTCGGGATCGGTTATGGTTACCGGTCCTCCTTTGAGGATCTGCTTCTTGAAAAGGGGAACAATGCTGCCCCGGCTGTCCAGAACGTTTCCGAAGCGGACTACCATGAAGTGCTGGTCTCCGTTGTTCCGGGCAAGGGCGAGCTCTTCGGAAATCATCTTGGAGGCGCCGTAAACGTAACGGGGTTCCACAGCCTTGTCGGTGGAGATCAGCACCAGCCGGGGAACGCCGCTTTCCCTGACCGCTTCCACCAGGTGGAGCGTGCCGAAAACGTTGTTCTTGACAACCTCCACGGGATTACTCTCTGCCATGGGCACGTGTTTGTAGGCGGCGCAGTGAAAGATTATATCAGCCTTGAGGCGCTGGATAATAAAACGGGTATACTCCCGGTCCTTGAGGTCTCCCACCACCGGCACCAGAGTGGCTCGCCCTCCCACCCCCTCTTCCTGGAGGATCTTCAGTTCTTTTTCTATTTCATAGACGTTGTTTTCGCCGTTGTCAAAGAGGTAGAGACGTTCAGCTCCTGCAGACAGGAGCTGCCGGGAGAGTTCCGAACCGATGCTTCCTCCCGCACCGGTTATCAATACCCGTTTGTCCCGCAGGTAACTGAGGGTTTCCTTGAGGGGGATGCGGACAGGAGTACGCCCCAGAAGGTCCTCCACGGCAATCTCCCGGGTCTGGATCAGGTGGGCATCACCGTCGATTATCTGGGCAAGGTTGGGAAGAATGCGTATACGGGCAAAGGGAGCAGAGGAGAGATGCTCGTAGATGGTCTTGAGCTGGTCGTTGGTGGCTCCCGGGATCGCGATAAGGGCTTCGTCGGCAGGACGGGTTTCAAAGATCTCCCGGATGCGGGCAATGGGACCCATTACCGGGATTTCATCGATTCTTGTGCCGATTTTAGCGGGATTATCGTCAAGAAAGGCGACAAGCCGGCCGAAGGTTCCCTTGGCTTTTATCTCATCAGCGATTTTACGGCCCGCGAAACCCGCACCCACTATATATATGGTTCTACCGCTTTTTTGCATTCCTATTTTTCTTCTTCCGATGCTGCTTCGATCAGTTCAAAACCGAAATCTACCATAAAAGAGTCTTCGTACATATTCAAGCGTACCTTTGCTCTTCGTTTGCGCCTGTCGACCTTTACTATTCTGCCTTCGAGTCCTTTCAGGGGGCCTTCCCTGACCTGTATCCGATTGTTCTCATCGAAGCTTACCTTTGAGGCTGCGACTGTTTCTCCGTGTTCAAGAAAATGGAGAAGAGTCCGACGGTCTTCCCCATGGAGGGGTTCAATGTTGGTGTTCGACTTGAGAAACTTGTAAATCCCCTGAACGGGCCGCAGGGCCCAGTAGACCTCCGGTTCCAGCCTTTCGGCTTCAAGGAACAGATAACCCGGGTAAATGGAGGTGGTTTCCTTCCGTGTTTTACCCCGCCGACGAATCATGAGGGTCCGTCGAGGAAAAAGCAGACGACCATGATTCTCCTCGTCCAGGCCTGCAACGAGCATAGCCGCCCGTGCAAGTTTGAGCGCCCTGGCTTCTCCCCGGGTTTGAACCTGCAGTACAAAATACTCCATCGATGATGGGCACAATACCACGGATACCGAAAAGCGATCAAGTCGGAAAAAAAGCAGTCGATACTAGAACCGGAGGTATCCATGGTTCGTCGTTTGCCAGGCATCGTGTTCGTCCTGATCTTCTGCGCGGCTGCTGTTTACAGTGACGCGGTACTTATTTTTACCACCAATTCCCTGGATCCGGAACGTCTTTCTGTAATGGAACTGCAGTCGGCTGTTGAGGACGGGGCAATGGCGGTATTCTTTGATGCAGGACATATTGTCTTCAACGCCGGGGTGGTTACCGGGAATCCCAGGCCGAAAGGCCCCTCCGACAGGTTGTCCATGCGGATGGCAAAGAACGGCGGAGCCCTCTTTTTACTGGAGATTGATCTGCTCTACAAGGAGCCGGAAACGGACGGGGGAAAACTGGATGCTCCCTCGGCACACTACCGCTTATACGATGTCATGAACGATACACTGCTGACCAGGGGAAGCCTTGTCCCCGAAGAGGTGCAGAGCCGTGAAAAAGCCGGACCGAAAGAGCTCAGCACTGCCCTGGGTAGCGCAATCGCAGATCAGGCTGTCTCGAAACTTCGGCGTCTTGGAGACAGGGGAAACGGCGATGTATGACGAGGAGACGGATGTATGATCAGGAAACACTATAATGTATGTACACTCAGTATAATTTTCTTGCTGGTATCCGGCAGTCTCTTCTCCCAATCCGAGTGGGAGGGGACTACAGCCATGGGTCGCTATGGCGAGTTTCCCTCATCCGGGCTCTATGGAGCCTCCAACTCCTTTCCCCGCAATACCCTTGTGGAGGTGAAGAACCTGGAAACCGGGATGTCCGCTACAGTTCTGATTGTAGATCGCCTGAACGATCCGGGGCTTTTTTTGCTCCTGTCCCGGGAGGCGGCTGAAAATCTCGGCATAGAAGATGACCAGATTGTCCGGTCCCGGGTCAAAATGGCGGATAATTCCCGTCGCCTCTCCATAGAAGACAAGGACCGGCCTTACCATCCAGACCCGGATATTAATCCAGGCGCGGAGGAGGAGCTTTCCTTCCTGGACCGCTACGCGACAGCAGAGCCTGATACTGACTCCATGCCTCCGGTGCCTCCCGCAGCCGTGGCTGCAAGCCCGCCGGAGCCGAAAGAACCAGCAGAGACAGAAGAACCTCCTGCACCGTCCGAGCCTGAAGCAGTTCCCGAAGCACCTCCGGCTGTGGTGGCGGAGATTACCGCAGAGCCGGAACCGGAGGCGTCTGAATTGACCGGGACGGCTGAGCTGGATGAAGTTCCTCGTGTGGAAGAACTCGTGGCCAGGGCTCCGGAAGAGGATATTCCGGAGCTTCCTCTGGCCGAACCGGAGCTGAAGGAAAAGACCCTCGCAGTGGGTATAACTGATAATATGTACGGGGCGGACCCCGGAGAGGATGCCCTCTCGCTGGGAGAGCTTCCGGTACCTGTCGAGGCGACTGAACGGGAATCCGCCATCGCCGAACAGTTTCCCCTGCCCAGGCCCCCCTATGACGGAGAAGAGGAGAGCTTTGTAGCCGCTGTTCCCCGGCTGATCGAGGAACCACGGCTGGAGGCGGAAGAGGAGCCGGTGGAAGAAGCCATCGTCGCTGCTCCTGCGGAGGAGCCTCAGGGAGAGACGGTCGTGACTCTTGAACCCGCGGAAGAACGGCCGCCCGAGCCCTCCGAACTGGAGGAGAAGACGGAGCTGGTCCAGGCTGAGCCGGAAAAGGCCGGGCCGGTGGAAGTGCCCGTGACCCTGGAGGTGGAGTCGGATTCCCTCTATCTGCAGCTGGGAGTCTACACGTCCCCGGTGAGCGCCGAATCGATGGCGGCGCGTTTCAAGGGGACTTATCCGGTGCTGGTATTGAATCAGGATAACGCCTATTATAAGGTTCTGGTTGGTCCCTTATCACCGGATGAAAGCGGCGCACTCCTGATGAATTTCAAGGCCAGGGGCTTTCGGGACGCTTTTATCCGCAAGGGGTACTGAAACAGTATAAAGCGGAGAACAAGAGAGACTGATGCCGGACCCGAAACAGGAAATAGACTCGTTAACGGAAAAGCTGCTCAGGTGGCAGCACGAATACTACCAGATGGCCCGGCCCTCGGTCTCCGATACCGAGTACGACCGGGTCTTTGATCGTCTGAAGGAACTCGAGGAGAGGCATCCGGAACTCAGGAAGCCGGACTCTCCCACCCTGCGGGTGGGAAACGATCTTTCCGCAGAGCTCCCGGAGGTCGAGCATACCATTCCCGTACTGAGCCTCGACAAGGCCTACACTGCGGCGGAGGTGGATGCCTGGATAGCAAAAACCGCGAAGAATGCCGAGGAAGAGCTCTCCTTCGTCGTGGAGGAGAAGATCGACGGGGCCTCCATCGTTCTCTATTACGAAAACGGTGTCCTGGCCAGGGGAGTCACCCGGGGCAACGGCCGGGTGGGCAACGATGTGAGCGCGAATATCCGCACCATCCGCTCGGTACCTCTCCGGCTCTCCCAACCCGTCTCAATTGCCGTCCGGGGGGAGGTCTTTCTGCCCCTGGACCGTTTCGACGAGATCAACGCCGAACAGGAGGTGCCCTTCGCGAATCCCCGCAACCTGGCGGCGGGCACCCTGCGGCGCAAGAAGAGCAGCGAGGTCGCCCGGATTCCCCTGGACATCTTTGTCTACGAAGGCTACATGGCCGGCACTGAGGAGGAGCCCTTCGATCAGCACCACCTGGTTCTGGATTACCTCGTGAGCCTTGGTTTCAAGGTCAATCCCAGGCTGGGGATTTTCGGATCCGCCTGCAGGGGACCGGTTTTCCGGACCTCCAGCGGACTTGAGTTCTCATCCGGACCCCTTGAAGCAGTGGGCCCTTTCCTGGAACGCATGAACCAGGGGCGAAGCGGGCTGGGCTATGAGATCGACGGCCTGGTTATCAAGGTGAACGAGCTTTCTTCCCGGGCGCGTCTCGGTTATACCGGCCACCATCCCCGCTGGGCCATCGCCTACAAGTTCGAGTCTCCCCAGGCTGTAAGCACGGTGGAGAGCATCGATGTCCAGGTCGGCCGCACCGGAAGGATTACCCCTGTTGCAAGAATAAAGCCGGTCAGGATCGGAGGATCCACGGTCTCCAACGTTACCCTGCACAATCAGCAGTACATTGAAGCCCTGGAGCTTGCCGTGGGAGACCAGGTGGCGGTTTCCAAACGGGGAGACGTTATTCCCGCGGTGGAAAAGGTTATGGAGAAAGGGGAATCCTCCTCTCCCGTATGGCACATGCCGAAAACCTGCCCCTCCTGCGGCGAGGGCTTGAGTCCCCGGGGGGCCCACCATTTCTGTACCAACCGCCGCTGTCCCGACCAGGTGCGGGGACGAATCAACTTCTTTATCGCCCGGGACCAAATGGATATCGACGGGCTGGGACCGGAGACCGCCGCGGTTCTGATAGACGAGGGCCTTGTCGCGGGAATCGAGGATATCTATACCTTCGATGCCGAAAAGCTGAAAGGGCTTCCCGGTTTCGGAGAGAAAAAGATAGCCCTCATACGCCGGGGAATAGAAGAGAGTAAAAAGCGCCCCTTCAGGGTCGTACTTCCCAGCCTGGGAATTCCGGACCTGGGCCAGAAGGCCGCAGAGCTGCTGATAGAAGCAGGGTACCGGGATATCGACTCCCTCCTCGAGGCTGCGGATAACAGGCAGGAGGAAGGCCTGGCGGAGATTCACGGCATCGGCGAAAAGACGGCGGCCTCGATTCTCGAGAGTCTCCGGGACCCGGAAATCCGGGGGCAGATCGATGCCCTGAGCAGGGCGGGGCTGAACTTCCGGGAAGAGGAAACGGAGACCGAAGAACAGCTGCCCCGGATCTTCGAAGGCCAGGTCTGGTGCGTAACCGGCAGCTTCGAGAGTTTTAAACCGCGTTCAAAAGCCATGGACGAGGTCAAGCTGAGGGGCGGCCGGGCTGTGGGTTCCATTACGGGCTCTGTAAGCCATCTCCTCGCCGGGGAGGGTGCCGGGAGCAAGCTGAAGAAGGCCCGGGAGCTGGGAATCCACATCGTCGACGAGGAGGAGTTCCTGAAACTCCTGAGACCGGAGGAAGAATCCTGATGGCCCTCTCCTTTGAAGAGCGGGAGCGCCTCAAAACCCTTCTTGAAACCGAAGGATACGGGGTAATTCCCAACGATCGGTTCAGGATCGATATGGAGGAATCCTTCAGGCAGCTCTGGAAACGGGTGGAGCCCTGCACCATGACCAGCATGGAGCGGGGATACGGCCTGTATCAGGCTGTACGGTATCTTGAAGAGCGGAATATCCCCGGGGATTTCGTGGAGTGCGGTGTCTGGAAGGGGGGCAGCTGCATGCTGATGATGGGAACCCTTCTGGAACTCGGCGCAGCGGAGAGAACCATCCGGCTCTACGATACCTTTACCGGGATGCCGGAGCCGGGGGACGAGGACATTATCGCCTGGAACCGGCGGCCGGTACGGGAAAAGTGGCAGAATCACGCCCTCGATTCCTGGGCGGTGGGGCTGGACGAGGTCAGGCACAATCTTGATCTGATGAATTACCCGACGGAGAAGATACTCACCATTCCCGGAGACGTGGCGGAGACCCTGTCTGCCGACCGGCCAGAAAGGATCGCCCTGCTGCGCCTGGATACCGACTGGTACGCCTCCACCCTGCTGGAACTGGAGTTTCTGTACCCCCTGCTTTCCCCCGGAGGAGTTCTGATCATCGACGATTACGGCCACTTTGAAGGGGCCCGCCGGGCGGTGGACGAGTACTTTGCCCGCCCGGAGGTCCCGGGGATTCTGCTCTCCCGGCTGGATTATACCGGCCGCATTGGAGTAAAGCACTAAGCCCCTTGACGATCCGCCTCTTTTTCAGGATTTTATATACAGTATAATTCTGACAACAGAATAAGGAGACCTCACAGATGACACGTGAACAAATACTACAGAATGCCCAGGTGCGGGAACAGAGCATCCTGCGCAATGTCTACGTCTGGATGACCCTTGGTCTTGGGCTTACCGGGGTTATCAGCCTCGGCATGGCCTCCAATCCAAACCTGGTTGTATCCTTCGTTCGTAATCCCCTTCTCTTTTACGGGGCAATAATAGGGGAGCTGGTTCTGGTAATGTTCCTCTCCGCAAGGCTCATGCAGATGAGCGCCACCGCAGCGACCTTAGGGTTCGCCGCTTACGCCGCCCTGAATGGTCTTACCCTTTCGGTTATCTTTCTGGCCTATACCGGGCAGAGCATTGCTCAGGCTTTCTTCGTGGCAGGCGGTACCTTCGCGGGTATGAGTCTCTGGGCCACTACGACCCGACGGGACCTCTCGTCCATCGGTAACTACCTCTTTATGGGGCTTATCGGTCTTATCGTCGCCATGGTGGTCAATATCTTCTTCCGCTCCGACACCTTTTCTCTGCTCATCAGTCTGGTGGGCGTAGCCCTCTTTCTGGGGCTTACCGCCTACGATACCCAGATGATCAAGAGCTGGAACCGGCAGTTCGGCTCCTCCATCGACGAGGCGGATTATATCAAGCTCTCCATTATGGGAGCCTTAAAGCTCTACCTGGATTTTATCAACCTGTTTCTCTTTTTCCTGCGCATCTTCGGACGCCGGGACTGATCCCTCAGTAACTGTTGCCGCGGCTTAAGGGATGCCGCAGAACCCGTGTCCGTATCCGGCTGTCGTCGCAGGGCACGAGTTCCGGCAGTTCCCCGGCCATGGCGACGGAATCCTCTATCAGAATGAGTACTCCCCGGACTCCCGGAAGCTCCGCGATACGCTCCGCGGCCTCCCGGGCGCTGACCGGGTCCCTGCTGAGGTTCCCCGCCAGGGTCGCTGCCGCGTCCGCCAGGGAGGCGTCAGGGGCAGATACGGTGGCCAGCGTGCAGTTCCCCAGAGAGAGGGAGTGTCCCATTTTGGACGAGGACGAACAGAGCCCCAGGGGAGTCTCCTCCGGGGATATCTTGAAGGCTACCTTGCCGGAAAGAGCGCTTTCTCCTCCGTAGAGGCCGATGTAGGCATCCTCCCTGATGTGCAGAAAGATATCCCCGCCGTTATTGATTATCGTGTCCCCGCAGCCTGCCGTCCTGGCCGCCTCGGCGGCCATCTGGGCCACCGTACCCGCCACCGCCGCCATGGGACCGACCCCGACCAGGCGGGAGGCATTGTGCATGCGCCGGACCGCCTCCGGGGGCTTCCCGGGCAGTTCTTCCAGGGGCTCCATGGCCCGGAGAAATTCAGGAAACTCATCGATATAGCCGGCTATCTCCCGGCGGATCCTTTTGACCGCGGCCTTTACGATATCGAAGCGTTCAGTTGCCACTATAAAGGCCGCCTCACGGTGGCGGAACTCGGTATACTTTCGCATCGGACGCATCAGATTATGGAGGAGCAGGCACCGTAGGGACAGTTCTCGATGCAGCTCAGACACTCAACGCATTTTGAGTCGTCAAACATCACTTCGCGGTTTCCGTTGCCGCTGAAGTGGAGGGCCTTGGTGGGGCAGTGGGGAATGCAGCTGCCGCAGGAGACGCAGAGGCTTTCGTCCCAACGAAGGCCCTTCTGGTGTTCCCGGACCTCGATGTTGAGTTCCCGTACCCAGTCGATTCCCCGGGAGATATCCTCATCTGAACCGGTCAGGTCCAGGACCAGGTACCCCTCTTCGTCGGGGGTTACCTTTGCCCGGAAAATGTTGATGATCAGGTCATAGTCCTTTACCAGGTGGTAGACGATGGGTTTTTCCGTCTCGCATTGGGGAAAGTAGAGCATCAGGCGTTTGGTTGTCATCAGCGGACTCCTTGCAGCGCGGCGGGCATGGGGGATGAGCTGCCCCTTGCCGGAAGCGGAGCGGCCGGAGCGTTAACGGTAAAGTCTCCTGCCCTGATCTGGTCGGCCAGAATGTTCGCCGCCTTCAGGGCCTTTGCATAGGAGGAGAGGCTTCCGGTTTCCACCTTTCGTCCGAAAAGCTGGACCTCTCCCCGGCGCAGATCGGCGTAGCTGACATGGGCCAGTACCCTGCCGGTGTTTTTCGGGTAATCCACCGCGTAGTCGATTACCGGCGCCATGATCTCTTCGTCCCGGACGGTACAGGCTTTGAGCACCTCCGGACCGGTGATGGGTATGGGTATGGCCACCCCCAGGGCCAGGCTGACGCCGTAACCCCGGATGGAGACCCCCCGCACGAACTCAGGGTCCATCTGCTTGAGATCCGCGGTCAGTCCCAGGGTCCCGGCCCCGTCCATGGGGACCCCGTTTTCCCCCCTGTCCGCATCGGGACTGTGCTGGGTTCCCGGGGCGTAGACGATTCCCGGCGCCCCGGCGAGCCATACCTTGCTGCCGATACCGATGGATCGGTACCAGGGGTCGTTCAAAAGAGGGCTCAGCTGCCCCGCCGAGGAGTAGCCCAGGGAGGCGTATCCCGGCTTCAGGGCCCCCAGGTAGGTGTGTATCAGCTTGTCCGAGGAGTTGACCGCGGCGTTGTAGTTCTGGTAGCAGTTCCGGGGATTGGTCATGATCGCCTGGTTTATATCCGCCAGGCTGAACTCGCTGCGCAGCTCCCGGAGGGGGTACTCGTCGGTACCGTAGGAGCGGGCGTAGAGCTGTACCTTCCCTCCCCGGACGAGTTTCTCTATGACATGTCCGCCGCCGAAACGGAACTCTCCGGGATAGTAGAGGTTGGCGGGATCATTGACCTGGAGCTGGGTGGCTCCCAGGTACATATCCACCGCCGCGATACCGGAGTAGACCTCCACATCGTCCAACCAGGCCTGGGTTATGCGGATCTTGGGCTTCGAGTGTCCCAGATTCAGAAAGACCCCGGAGGAGCACATGGGGCCGAAGGTGGCGGTGGTGACCACATCTATCTCCCCGGCCGCCTCCTGGAGTCCCTTCTTCTCCACGTATCCGATAACCTCTTCGGCGGTCATTACCACGGCCTTGCGGGATTCGATCTTCCTGTTGATTTCGTCGATGCTTTTCAGCTGATTCCGTGCCTGCGCTTCTGGTTTTTTCATTCCCTGTCCTTTTATCCCCTGTATCGGTAGCTGGATGCCCCGCTGACACCGGGCTCGAAGGCGAAGATTCCGCCCGCCTCAGGATACTTCGTGAGTCCCTCCGGGTCCATACCCTGCCGGGCGGTGGTAACGAAGAGGGTGGCCCTGTCTTTGCCGCCGAAGCAGCAGGAGGTAACGTGGGGGGCGGGGATTCCCACCTGTTCCAGCATCTCCCCGGTCTCCGGGTTCCACCTGGCGACGCAGGCACCCCGGTAAAAGGCGATCCAGAGCATCCCCTCCTCGTCGATGGTCATGCCGTCGGGACTGCCGAGTTCCGGAGGGGTGGAAAAGGCGATCTGCGGCGAGGATATCTCCCCGGTTTCCACGGTATAGGCGAAGGCGACAACGCATTTGGCGGGGGTGTCTATATAGAACATCAGCGAGCGTTTCAGGTCCCAGGCAAGGCCGTTGGAGACTGTTACTCCCTCGACCCTGCGGGTCACCGCCCCCTTCTCGTCGAGGCAGTAGAGGGCGGCGGTCCCTGTTGTACGGCTCAGGGACATTGTTCCGGCCCAGAACCTTCCTGCGGGATCGCACTTACCGTCGTTGAAGCGGCTGTCGGGATTATCCGTTTCGGGAGAGGCCAGCTCCTCCGGCTTGCCTCCCTCAGGGGAGAGGCGGAAGAAGCCCTTTTCGCCGGCGGCAACATAATTCCCGCTGCCGTCGAGGACCGCCGCCCCGACCTTCTGCCCGGCTGTAACAAGGGTATCAGTGCCCAGGGAGGGATCGCAGCGGTGGATCTCCCCTGCATTGATATTGACCCAGTAGAGGTGCTGGTCCTTATCGTCCCAGAACGGCCCCTCCGCAAGTTCCGCCCGGGCATCGAGAATGGTGCGTACTGTGTATTTCATCCCTCTATGGTAGAAACTTGCAGGCGTCTTGTCAAAGACTTTCCTGGTGTTCAGAAGCCTGGGGATGAATATAATCAGCCTTGTCCCGGTGCGGCAGGAACAGTACTATAGAAATCAATATGAGACTCTTTACCAATGCCCGCTTCTGTTCCATGGAAGCCCCGGATGACCATTATGCAGCCCTCCTCGAGAAGGAGGGATCGATTCTCCGGCTCTATCGCCGTTACGAAGATATCCCCGCCGAGCTGGAGGCTGAAATAATCGATCTTGCCGGGGCCCGGGTATACCCCGGATTCACCGATACCCATACCCACTCTTTCGACGGAGGGCTCTACTCCCTCTGTCTGGACCTGGGAGACTGCAACAGCCTGAAGCAGGTTTTGGAGGCCCTGACAGAGATCCGCCCCCTGGGGGGACTTGCCTTCGCATGGAACCTGGATGTCCACAGGATTGCCGAAGGGCGTTTTCCGAACCTGGAGGAACTGGACAGGACGGTTCCGGATGTGCCACTTATCCTTAAGCGGGTGGACGGCCACTCCTGCATGGTCAACAGCGCCGCCCTCCGGGCAATCCCCTGGAAGAGCGGTTCTGCCCCTGATGTTTTTCCCCTGACCCGGGGGATGAGCCGGGAGGCGTCAGCCTGGTTCCAGGGCATGGTGAATGAGGATGGAATTCTCGCCGCCTACGAGGCGGCCTCCCGCACTGCCCGGAAGGCGGGATTGACCAGGGTCCATACCATGGTCGGCGACGGGGAGGGGGACCCCCGGCATTTTACCCTGCTCCGGGACAACCTGGGCCGCTTTGACATCGACTTTGTTCCCTATCCCCAGATCAGCGATGTAAACACGGCCCTGGAGCTGGGATCTCCCCGGGTTGGCGGCTGCCTTCTGAGCGACGGCTCCATCGGCAGCCATACCGCGGCCCTGCATTCCCCCTACGCCGACCAGGAGGAGAGCAGAGGAGTGCTCTACAGGGAGGAGAGCTTCTGGTACCGTTTTATCCGGGAGGCCCACAGGGAGGGACTCCAGGCCTGTGTCCATGCCATAGGGGAGGCGGCGGTGGAACAGATCGCCGGGGTGCTCCGACGGGTGTATGATGAAGATCCCAGGCCGCTTCATCACCAGATTATCCATTGCGAGATGGTGAGTGACAGAAGCCTCGAGCTTCTTGCAGGGCTTCCCGCTGCGGCCCCGGTTCAGCCGGCCTTTGACGCCCTCTGGGGGGGCGAGGGGGGATTGTATGAGAAACACCTTGGAAAGGAGCGCCTTGCCCGCTGCAACCGCTATGCCTCCCTCGCCCGGGCGGGGGTTCTGCTCGCCGGCGGTTCCGACTGGTACATAACCCCCCTGGATCCTCTGGGAGGCATTCGGGCCGCAACCCGGCTGTCCAACCCTGCCGAAAGGCTTTCTCCCTTCGAGGCGATCCGTCTCTATACCGTAAACGCAGCAAAGCTCACCGCTTCGGATGACCGGCAGGGATATCTCCGGGAAGGATACGAATGCGACCTGAGCATAGTCTCCGGTCCGGCGGAGGAGGAAAAAAGCAGCGTAAAAGGGCTGGTAAAGGGAGGAAAAATCCTCTTCCTGCAGGGACAGACTTGAATTTTTCCCCTCCTTCGTTAGAATTATTAATCAGACACCCTGGTGCCAGCATATCCAGGAACGGAGGTAGATGATTTGAAAACCAAGATGGACTTTCCCTCCATAAACCAGAAGGATCCCGAAGGAATCGGTCCTAACGGAAAACCCTACAGGGTCATGATTGTGGACGATTCCATGTTTGTAAAGAAGCAGCTCGGGCAGATTCTCACCTCCGAGGGCTTTGAGGTAGTAGCTACCGCCGGAACAGGCAAGGAGGCCGTGGAATTCTACCAGGAGAACAAGGGCGGCATCGATCTGGTTACCATGGATATTACCATGCCGGTCATGGACGGGGTTACCGCTCTGGAGCGCATAATGGCTTTTGACAAGGATGCGAAAATCATCATGGTAAGCGCCCTGGGAAAGCAGGATCTGGTAAAAAAGTCCTTCATGCTGGGGGCAAAAAACTACATTGTCAAACCTCTGGACCGGAAAAAGGTGCTTGAGCGAATAAGCCGGGTACTGCAGGGGCTGTAAATGGGCCCAATAGTAAAATAGTTCATTGTTTTTGTAATTTCCGTTTCTTTACCGCAGTCAATTCCGGCTTCATACTGGTAACTCAACCTGAACCTGTATGTAAGGAGAGACTGCAATGTTACCAGAACAATGGAATACCCTTGAGAAACTGATCCGGGGAGAGGAAGAACGTGTAAACGCTGCGTTGATCGTGGACAGCCCCTGGATTCCCCCTTTCCTGAATATTTCCACCGCCGAGTATCTGAGAAACCCGGAACTCCATTTCAGATCGAACATGGAGATAATCCGGAAATATCCGGAGATTATCTTTTTTCCCGGATTCTGGGTAGAGACGGGAATGGCCGCCGAACCTTCAGGCTATGGTACTCCTGTCGAGTATTATGACAATCAACCCCCCACCATCAAGCATATAATCGAGGATATCAGTGAAGTCGACCGTCTCAAGCCCCCCAATCCCGCGCGAGACGGACTGATGCCGGATATTCTGAAGCGCTACCGGGAACTTCGTCCCCTGGTCAGGGCTGAGGGTATGGAGATTAACGTGATCGCTGCCCGGGGACCCATGACCCTGGCGTCCCATCTTATGGGGGTGACAAACTTTCTGATCGGACTGAAAACGGAGCCGGAGCTGACCCATCGACTTCTGAAGATGACCACGAAAACGGTTATCCAGTGGCTCGAGGCCCAGGCGGAGGTCCTGCCGGGGGTCCAGGGTATATTCGTACTTGACGACATAATGGGTTTTCTCTGCGAAGAGGACTACCTGGAGTTTGCCCACGACTACTTCAAGGAGATCTTTTCCCTGCCGGCACAGCTCAAGGTACTCCATAACGATACGCCAAACCCGGTATCCTTCAAATTCCTTACGGACCTGGGGATCGATATATTCAATTTTTCCCATCAGGTTCCCATCCCCGAGCTGCGGGAGCTGGTGGGAGACAAAATTGTGCTCATGGGCAACATCTCTCCCCTGGACATCATGGTAAAGGGCAGCGAGGAAGAGGTCTGCGAGGCGGCAAAAACCTGCATCGAACAGAACGCCGGAAACCCACGTTTTCTGCTCTCCGCCGGAGGAGGGGTATCCATGGGGACGCCGGAATCGACCCTGCGGGGGATTATTCGAGCTGTTTCCGACGCGAACAGCGGGAAAATTCACGTCCGGTAGACAGAAGGATCATCGCACCTGTATATTTCACAAATGAACCGCACCGATCATGAGGCGGAAGGTATTCTTTCCACCTTTGCAGAAACTGCTCTTCTCGTTGTTCCCCGTTTTCCCGGACAGCCTGACCACGACTGTTCCGCCGCCCTCTCTGAACTGGCGAGCCTGGTGGATACCATGGGCCTGGAGGTCCGGGAGGGGATTATTGCCCCGGTACGGGAGCCGAAATCCAGGTACCTTTTCGGAAGCGGAAAAGCCCAGGAGATAACCGACCTTGCGGAAGAGCTGGAGGTTGACTGCATCATCTTTGATGAGGACCTGTCTCCGTCGCAGCAGCGCAACTGGGAAGCCCTGAGCGGACGCTGCGTCATAGATCGGCATGAGGTTATCCTTGATATTTTTGCCTCCCGGGCCTCGACAAGAGAGGCGGTTCTGCAGGTTGGTCTGGCGAGAATGGAGTACTCTCTGCCGCGGCTGACCCGGGCCTGGACCCACCTTAGCCGTCAGCGGGGAGGCAGCCGGGGTACCAGGGGCGAGGGTGAGACCCAGCTCGAGGTCGACCGGCGTATCGTCCTTCGCAAGATTGCCCGCATGAAGGAGGAGCTGGTCCATGTCCGGCAAAACCGTACCACCATGCGCAAGCAGCGGGAATCGGTGCCCGTACCCACGGCGGCGATCGTGGGCTACACCAACGCAGGGAAATCATCCCTGCTCCATAAACTGACCGGAGCTGATCTGCTCATCGAGGACAAGCTCTTTGCCACCCTGGACCCCACAACCCGCAGAATAAAGCTGGAAGGGGGCAACGAACTCCTCTTGACCGACACCGTCGGCTTTATCCGCAAACTGCCCCACGATCTGGTGGACGCCTTCAAATCGACCCTGGAAGAGACGGTTCTGGCGGATTTTCTGCTCCATATTCTCGATGCCTCGAACCCCGAGGTGGAGGATCACCTGGGGGTCACACGACAGGTTCTCAAGGAGATCGGTGCCGGGGAAAAGCCGGTCCTTACCTGTTTCAACAAGATAGATGCCTGTGACAGGGAGACCCTGGATCAATTGATGATCAGCTATCCCGGGGCTGTTTTCTTTTCCGTTCATACCGGCGAGGGCCTGGAAAAGCTGCCGGAGGCCCTGGAAGGAATGCTCTACCATGGGCTGGAGGTGGACAGGTTCCTGATTCCCCCGGACCGGCACGATCTTGTCGCTCTTGTGCATCGGAACGGTAAAGTGAGCAGGGAGGAGTACTCCGAAGCCGGCATTTTGCTGGTTGCCAAGGTCCCCGACAAGGTGCGGGGACTTCTGAAGGAGTTCCGAACCGGGAAGGATCAGAATGTCCGGGTTTGACCTGCTTACTCCGGAACTGGTCCTGCAGGCGGTTGCCCAGGCCTGGGGACTCTCCCTCGAGAGCAGCCTGAGCCCCTTTCCCAGCTATATCAACCGGGTATACGGCCTCAGGGACGATGACGGCAGGGAGTATGTTACCAAGGTTTACCGTCCAGGCCGCTGGAGCTACGAGGCAATTCTCGAAGAGCATCAGTTTCTGGAGGATTGCCGGGAGGCGGAACTTCCCGTTGTCGTACCTGTTCCCGACGAAGAGGGATTTACCCTGCAGGATGTAATCGCCGTGGACGACGCGGGAAGCGAAGAGGAGTATCTCTTTGCCCTTTTTCCGAAGCGGGGAGGGCGAAATTTCGATGCCGAGGGAGAAGATGAATGGCTGCGTCTGGGGAGGCTTCTTGGGCGGCTTCACCAGGTTGCCCGGGAAAGAGAGGCGGAAAGCCGGCTGGTACTGCACCCCCGGGAAACAACAATCTCCCACATCCGGGAGCTTTCCGACCTGGTACACCCGGAGTTGCGGGAGGAGTTCAATGATTTCTGCCTGGCTACGGTGGAGCGGATCAGCCCCGCCTTCGAGGGGCTCGAATATCACCGGATCCACGGGGACTGTCATCGGGGTAACATCCTGGACCGTCCGGGAGAGGGGCTGCTTCTGATCGACTTTGACGATATGGCCGTCGGTCCCGCTGTTCAGGATCTGTGGCTTCTTTTGCCGGGGCGAAGGGAGGAGTGCTCACGGGAACTTAATCTGCTCGTTGAGGGGTACGAAGAGTTTCTGCCCTTCCCCCGCCGTTACCTGGACCTGATAGAGCCCCTCCGCTTTATGCGGATCCTCCATTACAGCGCCTGGTGCGCACGACAGCGTAATGACGCGGGTTTTTTCAAACATTTTCCCGGATGGGGAAGCAAGGCCTACTGGACCAGGGAATTGGAGGACCTGAAGGACCAGGTCAGGCTGGGGTTGTCGGCGGTATAGAACTGACCTAATTGATCAGGCTGGAAAAATCGATTTTTCCTCCCAGCAGATCCTCGATCTTCTTTTCCGCCCTGCGCTGCTTAAGACGTTCCCCGATGCGCATGACCGAGCGTTCGAGACGTTCCCGTGTATTCTGCGTCTCCAGGAGGGCCTGTTTTTCTTCCAGGGAGAAGAGGCCGGTACCGCAGATCAGAAGTGATTCAGCCTCCGGTTCAAGGCTCTGCAGCAGTTCTCCGTCAACGCTGAAATCCTCCAGGGCAGCGAGGCTCATCAGCCCCTCGGTCGCTCTGCTCGAGAGTTCCTTCAGCTTGGGAATCTCCCACGGATCTGCAGGATCATCATGAAAAAACTGGACCTCTGCTTCAAGGTGGGAATGATCTTCAAAAAAGGTACGGACCTTGAAGCGTTCATGCCCAAGGGCAAGAATATCGAAGCGTCCGTCCCCGTACTCCTTGAGAAATCCCTCGACCCTGGCGGTACAGCCGACCCGGCTCAGTTCCTTTCCGCTATGCAGAATTACGCCGAATTCCTCCTTCTCCTCCATGCAGCGTCGTATCATGCGGCGATACCGCAGTTCAAAGATGTGCAGGGGCAGAGGCATGTTCGGAAACAGAACAAGATGAAGGGGAAACAGGGGTATTCTCTGGACTCGTACCATACCGTTCTCTACCTCTCCTGTCAGTAAAATACCGCTTTTCCGCCGTAAAGAACAGTTTCAGCTTCAGAATTAAAGTTGACAAAATATGTCAGGTATGGTATATTGGTCTGACCAATGACGGGAAAAAAGATATTGTAAACCGTGGAAAAACCTTACTATAAGGAGTGTTTCGATGAAATCTCATACCTTTTCGTCCGCAGGTGTTTCCGCTGATCAGGATGCGTGGAGGGGTTTCTCCAGGGGCAGTTGGTGCGGGGAGATTGACCTGCGGGATTTTATACAGCATAACTATGAGCCCTGCACCGGAGGAGCAGATTTCCTTCAGGGACCCAGCGCTGATACGCTGAAGCTCTGGGAGAAGCTCAAGGTCCTTCTGACGGAGGAAAACCGAAAGGGCGGTACCCTGGATGTTGATACCGAAACGGTTTCGGGAATAAACGCCTATTCGCCGGGCTACATCGACAGGTCCCTGGAAAAGATCGTGGGCCTGCAAACGGATGCGCCCCTCAAGCGGGCGGTCATGCCCTATGGCGGCATACGCATGGCCGCAAAGGCCTGCGAGGCCTACGGCTACACCCTTTCACCGGAGATGGAGAAGGTCTTTACCCGATACCGGACCACCCACAACGACGGGGTTTTCAGCGCATACACCGAGGAGATGAAGGCCGCCAGAAAGGCGGGCATTATTACCGGTCTGCCCGACGCCTATGGACGGGGGCGCATTATAGGAGATTACCGCCGGGTGCCTCTCTATGGGGTGGACAGACTGATTGAAGACAAGCTGTTCCAGCAGCGGAGTATACGGCCGGCGGCCATGGACGAGGAATCCATCCGTTTAAGGGAAGAAATTTCCGGCCAGCTGACTGCCCTGAAGGAGCTTGCAGCCATGGCGGATTCCTACGGTTATGATATCCGCAGGCCCGCCCGGAACGCCGCAGAGGCGGTGCAGTGGCTCTACTTTGCCTACCTGGCTGCGGTGAAGGAGCAGAACGGCGCTGCCATGAGCCTGGGAAGGGTCTCCACTTTTCTGGATATCTACATAAAGCGGGATCTGGATGATGGGCGAATCACCGAACCTGAAGCCCAGGAGCTGATAGACCAGTTTGTTCTCAAATTGCGGATTGTGCGCTTTCTACGTACCCCGGAGTACAACGATCTTTTTTCCGGAGATCCCACCTGGGTTACCGAGTGTATCGGCGGTATGGGCCTGGACGGCCGGACCCTGGTTACTGCTACATCTTTCCGTATGCTGCAGACACTGATAAATCTGGGAGCAGCGCCGGAGCCGAACATGACGGTCCTCTGGTCGAAGGATCTGCCCCGGCCCTTCAAGGAGTTCTGCGCCAGGGTTTCCGAAGAGACCAGCTCCATCCAGTACGAAAACGACGACCTGATGCGTCCCTACTGGGGGGACGATTACGGTATAGCCTGCTGTGTCTCCGCCATGCGCATCGGCAAGCAGATGCAGTTCTTCGGTGCCCGCTGCAATCTGGCCAAAGCCCTGTTGTATGCGATTAACGGCGGGCGGGACGAGATCAGCGGTATTCAGGTCGCACCTCCTCTGGCACCCATCGAGGGGGAGGTCCTGGATTATGATGAGCTGAAAGGTCGCTTCGACGCGGTACTGGACTGGATTGCCGGCCTCTACATGGATACCCTGAACATTATCCACTACATGCACGACCGCTACAGCTACGAGAGCCTGCAGATGTCCCTCCACGACCGGGACGTCTACCGAACCATGGCCTGCGGGGTGGCCGGTATTTCCGTCTGTGCCGATTCTCTTTCCGCGGTAAAATACGCCAAGGTGCGGCCGCTGCGGGACGAGAGGGGCCTGGCGGTGGATTTCGAGATCGAAGGGGAGTACCCCGCCTTCGGCAACAACGACGACCGGGTAGACAATCTGGCTTCCAGGCTCGTAAAGAGCTTCATGAACAAACTTGCGGAGCGGAAGACCTACCGGAACGCCGATCCCACCCTGTCGATCCTGACCATCACCTCCAACGTGGTCTACGGCAAGAAGACCGGAGCGACCCCGGACGGCCGCAGGAAAGGAGAACCCTTCGCTCCCGGGGCCAACCCCATGCACGGACGGGACAGCCGGGGCGCCCTTGCCTCGGTATCCTCGGTGGCAAAGCTTCCCTACGACTACGCCCGGGACGGCATCTCCTACACCTTTTCCATCGAGCCCGGGACCCTGGGCAAGGCGGGGGAGGAGCGGGTGCGGAACCTCATTGCTCTGCTGGACGGCTATTTCGGTCTCAAGGGGCACCACATCAACGTAAATGTCCTGAACCGTTCCGTACTCATGGACGCCATGGAGCATCCCGAGCTCTATCCCCAGTTGACGATCCGGGTATCCGGTTACGCCGTTAACTTTGTCAAGCTGACCAGGGAACAGCAGCTGGACGTTATTAACAGGACCTTCCATGAGAGGATTTGAGGTAAACAGAAGCAGGATGGAAAGCTCCGGGGAACTCCGTAACAAGGTTGCCCGTATTCATTCGGTGGAGACCTTCGGTACCCTGGACGGGCCTGGAATACGCTATGTTATCTTCTTTCAAGGCTGTCCGCTTCGCTGCAGATACTGCCAGAACAGGGACAGCTGGGACCCCCGTCTGGGAAGCATTAAGACCCTGGATGAGGTGGAGGAGGATATCCTGCGCTACAGCTCCTTTTTTCTCTCCTCCGGCGGCGGGCTTACCGCCGGCGGGGGGGAACCTCTGCTGCAGGCGGATTTTCTCTCTTCTCTTTTTAAAAGGCTCAAAAAACGGGGCATCCACACAGCCCTGGATACCTCGGGCTACTGCTCGCTTTCGCCGGCGGTACAGGAGCTTATTTCGGTGACGGACCTGATTCTTCTCGATATAAAGCACAGCGACGAGTCCCGGCACCGGGAACTTACCGGGGTATCCTCCGCACCAGTCCGGGCCTTCGCTGAGTATGCCGCCTCCCGGGATGTGCCCTTCTGGATCCGCCATGTGATAGTCCCGGGCTATACAGATGACCCTGAGTCCGCCGGGAGGACGGCGGAGTATATCAGCACCCTCCCGGGAGTGAAACGGGTGGACCTGATTCCCTACCACGAGCTGGGAAAGTTCAAATGGGAGGCTCTGGGGCAGAAGTATCCGCTGGAAGGTGTTAAACCCCCGGGAAGGGAGACCATGGAGAAGTTGGAAGAGATTTTTACCGCTTATGGACTGCCGGTGGCGGCAGCCTAAGGTATTTTCGTTTACACCGCCACCGCCCGGCCTCCGGGCTTCGCCCGGGAGACAGCTTCCATGATCCGGGCAAGGCTTAAGGCGTCTTCTCCGCTGCAGAGCAGGGGGACATCCGCAGTCAGAGCGGCAACAAAGTTCTCGACAATTCCCCAGTGGCTGAAGGGAAGTCCCGGGACAGAGAGGCTGATCTTCTCTTCGCCTCCCCGGGCAATGACGAGGATCTCTCCCCCTTTCAGGTCCTGCAGATGAACGATCCCCTGATCTCCTTCGATAAGGAGTCCTTCCGGCATTCCCGTCTCCGTCCAGCAGGATGACATGGTCAGGGGTATTCCCTTCCGGGTCATGAGGCAGAGGAGGGGCGATGCCGTATCGGGTCCGATATGGGAGGCGTCGACGGCCCTCAGGGAGATCTCAGCGATCTCTCCCATAAGATAGCGCATAAGGTCGATTCGCTGACTGGTGGGAAACTCGTCGTTTACGGAGGCGGCAATGGGCGTACCGATAAGACCGCTTTGAACCACCGTTTTTACCTTCTCCACCGAGGGGTATCCCCTGCGGTAGAGGGCGACGCCGATTTTTCGTTTCGCTTTTCCAGCCGCCCGGAGCATCCGTTCGCAGGATTCGGATCCCAGAGCCATGGGGTGCTCCACGAGAACATGCTTTCCCGCTTCCAGCGCGCCAATAGCCTGCTCCTCGTGGAGTTCCGTGGGGGTGGCGATATATACCGCGTCGATGTCGCTGCTTTGTACGAGCTCGCTGAAGCTGTCCACGTATCGTCCTTTCCCGTGACGGATGACGAACTCCTCTCCCTCCTCCCGGTTCCGCCGATGAACCAGCTCCAGGGATGAGTGTGCAACAAGATACAGAGGTGGGCCTGACATGTTTTCGCAGACATGACCGGCACCTACTACGCCCCAGCGAACATGTTCCATGAAATAAGGCTATCATGGAACAGGGGCCTTGTCGATACAAACAGGAAAGTCAGGTGAACGCGGCTTGCCCTTTACGGTAAATTCCGGCATCCTTGATCCGGTATGGAAAACCGAACGATTCTGCTGCTGGTCCTTACAGGAGCCATGATCCTGTTTGCCTATATTACCCGCTTCTTTTTTGTTCCCATTGTCGTGGCGCTGACGATTGCCAATCTTTTTTACCCTCTCCATGAAAGGATTGTTCGTTCTCTTAAGGGGCGCCGGGGGGCCGCTTCGGTTTTTACGACCTTTCTCATTTTCCTGGTTGTGGCTGTTCCCGTTTATCTGGTGGCTCAGCTTCTGGTGGTGCAGGCCCTGGATCTCTACAGTTTTCTGCGGAATTACCTCAGAGACCCGGGAATCGAGGGCCTGATGGGGCAGATCAAGGGCCTTGGCATTCTGCAGCGTTTCGATCTGCCCAGGGTGGACTGGGCTTCCGTCGCCAGCCGGAGTCTTTCCCAGACCGCCTCCTTTGTGTCGGAACTGATCAACAGGACCTCCGCCGGCATTCTCTCCGGCATAGCGGACACCTTCGTGATCTTCTTTTCCCTCTTCTTTTTTTTCAGGGACGGTCCGTCCATGCTGGAGGGCCTGAAATCGGCCCTGCCCCTGGATCCCCGGCATGTCGAGCGGCTGGCCGGGGAGTTCCGGCGGACCAGCAAGGCGGCGGTCTCCGCCACGGTAATAATCGGGCTGATCCAGGGTTTTATCGGTTCGCTGACCTTCCTGGTTGTCGGGATTAGAGCCTGGCTGCTCTGGGGGGTCATCATGACGATCCTCTCCATCGTGCCCCTGGTGGGCTCCTACCTGATCATGGTGCCCGGGGCCCTGATTTTACTGGCCCAGGGCAGAATCTGGGCCGCTGTCTTCGTGCTCTTTATGGCGACCACCGTCTCCTACGGGGCCGATTATTTGCTGCGTCCGCGCCTTGTAGGACGGGACGCCAGGCTGCACGATCTCCTTGTCTTTGTCGCCTCCCTGGGGGGGCTCGCGGTCTTCGGTCTTATGGGATTCATCGTTGGCCCGGTAATCGCCAGTGTCCTGGTGGCCATGCTGAACATCTTCAAGGAAGGTTTTGAGGTTCCGACGTCGGGGGAGGAAGAAGAGTGATTCCCTGTGCGATAATCGGCCTGGGGCGAATTGCATCGCTCCTGGAAGACGATACCAAGCGGGAGAAGCCTGCAAGCCACGCCGGGGTTATCAGCGCCCACCCTGAAACCTCTATCGCCGCCGGCATGGACAGCGATCCGGAGCGGAGGGAGCTTTTTTCCCGGCGCTGGGGGGATGTTCCGGTCTATGAAGATCCCCGGCGGATGCTGAAGGACAGCTCCCCCGAAATTCTTCACATCTGCACCCACGCCGACTCACATCTTTACTATCTGGATCTGGCCCTGGAGTACAGGATCCCCGTGGTGGTACTGGAAAAGCCGGTAAGCGATTCCCTGGGCAGAGCGAAGCGCATGCAACGGCGTCTTCAGAACAGCAGTACCAGGGTCGTGGTCAACCATGAACGACGTTACTCACGGGACTATCTTGCCGCCAGGGAGTGCATCAGGAGCCTGCGCTACGGGCCGCTGCGCTCGGTGAGTGCCCGGCTCTTTATGGGTCGGAACAGACCTCTGGAAGCGGTTCTGCTCTACGACGGGACACACCTCTTCGACATCATCAGCTTTCTGCTTTCCGAGCCCATCAAGGGGATACGCCGGCTTCCGGGAATCCCCGGCGGGAAAAGCAGCCTCTTTACGGGGGCCCGCTGCGGCCCGGTTCCCGTCTGTGTGGAGGTGGGAAACCAGCGGGACCATGTTGTCTTCGAGCTGGAGTTTTCCTTCGAGGCGGGGCGCCTTCGAATCGGTAACGGGATATATGAAGAGTACGAAAGCCGGGAATCCCCCTGGTACGACGATATGCGCTCCCTTTTGCCCGTCAAGACGGAGCTCCCTGAACAGACCGGTTATTTCAGCGGAATGTTCGAGGATGCCGTCAGGCTGCTTAAGGACCCCGAAGCTGTGCCTTTGTCTTCCTACGCTGATGGTCTCGAGTCCCTGAGAATAGTGGAACTGCTTCGCAGGAAAATTCGCCACCGCGAACAGCTGTAAGCATCCGGCCTTGACCCTTGTCTTTTTCTTTTCCCCCGGAGTAGTCTTGAACAGTAATGGCTTCCTACGATGAGCATACCGACAATTTTACCCCTGCTTCCTCACTGACGGACTCCATCCTCGGACGGGTAAGGGGAGCGGCACGGAAGGAGCGCTGGGGGAGGACCTTTCTTCAGATAGCCTGGACTGCGGGACCTGTAACCTACCTTGCCCTGCAGGGGGGCTATTACATCGGCTACGGCAAGTCGGCACCCATCCAGGTCTTTTTCTACTTTGCCGGTTATACGGTAATTGCCGCTGTATTTGCCCTGGCAATGCGCTTTCTGTACAACATGACCAGGGGGAGCGAAAAGGACGCCGACCGCCGCAGCCTTCAGCGGGTCTTCGACCTTCTGCCTGACCGCATTATCGAGGTAAGGGACCTGCAGCTCTCCGGCCTGGACCCTTTCGGAAGAAAAATCCTGGGTGCAAAATACCTGCTGGAGAACCCGGATGCCGGCGCAGAGACAGCGGCCACGGCACTGATGGATCTGACCGGGGACAAGGAGATCGCCGCGGCCATGCGGGACGTGGAGGTTTACCGCCGCTACGGTTTGATGGTTCGGGCCCAGGAAAAGAGTACCGTTCTCAAGGAACATCTCGAACAGTATCGCGATTTTCTCGCCTCCACCTCCGAGGAGGTCTCGAAGCTTGTCTGGCTCAGGGCCGCGGGGATGGGACCCTCCCGCCGGCTCGGCCGGACCCGGACCCGGGGTTTTATAGGACGGGTTCTCGCCGCCGCCGAGGCGGACAATCTGAACCTGATGAGCCTGGTGGATGTGGAGGAGGTCTGCATCCTTGTTTTCGAGATGATCTGCGGGCGGCGCTATCCATATTTCAAGCTTCGCTACTACGGAGACAAGGCTTATACCGAGGCAGCCCGGCGGCTCTCCCATACCCGCCGGGAGTACCGGGCTTCCGTTTTTGTTCGCAACAGCCGTATCCGGGTCCTGGCGGAGCGGTTGTATGCCGCCTCGGATGAGAAGAGGGAGGGAGCCCGGGGGGAGACAAAGAAAGGCAGAAAGGCCATACGCCGGGTTCTGGCCTCCTTTACCCAGATCCGCTCCGCCAGAATCCTGCAGGAAATGATTACCGAGGAGATGACGAACCTGGTAAAGAACTTCACCCCTGAGAAAAGCGGAAAAACCGTAACCCGGCGGGTACGGACCTTGATGGAACTGTATCGTCAGCTGCGGCGTTCCGCCTTCAGGGTGGAGAGAAACTATCAGGCCTTTAAAAGTGCCTGGGAACGCTATTCAAAAGTCCTGGAAGGACGCGGCAGCCAGGTTCCCATACGTCTGATCAAGCCCGGTGAATCAGGCTGGGGGGTGGGACTGCATCTTCGGAGCATTGGTCTCGGCCCCAAGGAGACCCTGCCGGCGGCCCGGCTCATTGAGGAGCGTCTGGAGGAGTTCAGCCTTGAACACGAGGAGAGCAACATTAAAGCCAACGACCAGAAGGAACTGGCCGTATCTCTTCTTCAGATTCTGGACAGGTTTATTCCCCTGGGAGAGACCCAGGTGCAGCGGGCGATAGAAAGCACCAACTCCGCCTACCTGACGAGCCTGAAACGGGAACTCTCCCACGCTGCCAGGGAGTCCTGGGGCCTCTCTCTGGTTTCCGGTGTCGCCAGCCCGGTGAGGGAGAGCATTCACGAGACCCTGCGTGGCCTCATCGAGTTCGACCGTCTCCAGCTCAGGGAAGAGGATATCCCCTATCTGGTCGAACGTTTTAACGCGGACCCCGATTACCTCAAAGGACTGCTGTCCGAGGGGCCCAAGGGGTGGATGCCGGTATTCGATTTGCCCGAACCCCCTCCGGTACCACCTCTGCCGGATCATCCTTCAAAAGCTGTACGTAAAAGCTCCTGAGTATAGGGATGTTCCGGGGAGCTGAATACTCTGCGGGCTTCCCCCTCTTCGACAATCTTTCCGGCCTTCATGATCACAATGTAATGACACAGGGAGCGTACGACCTTAAGATCATGGCTAATAAAGACGTAGGTCAGGCCGTGGCGTGCCTGTAGTTCCTTGAGGAGTTCTATAACCTGGAACTGGATCGAACGGTCCAGGGAGGATGTGGGCTCGTCGAGGATGATAAAGTCAGGCTTCAGGACAAGGGCCCTGGCCAGGGCAATACGCTGTCGCTGTCCGCCGGAAAACTCATTGGGATAACGGAAACGGGTCTCCGGGTCCAGACCGACCTCTTTCATGGCGGCGATAATCCGTTCCTCCCGCTCCTCCTGTTTCAGGTCGGTGTGAACCTCCAGTCCTTCACCTATAATCGCTTCAACGCTCATCCGGGGGCTTAAGGAGCCGTAGGGATCCTGGAAGATAATCTGCATGCTGCGCCGGAAGGGGCGAAACTGCTTTTCCCTGATTCCGCCAAGGCTCGTACCCTTGAAGGTGATCTCTCCCTG
>Ga0334900_1000627_pt1 | contig 48449 bp, 48 predicted proteins | sample GraSluR3_MG_2_FD_207231 | JGI IMG/M metagenome (GOLD analysis project Ga0334900, IMG submission 207231) | Sludge microbial communities from methane-producing bioreactor in Wageningen University, Netherlands - Granular Sludge_31_08-R3 | ecosystem: Engineered > Bioreactor > Anaerobic >... | reverse complement strand
AGAGAAAAACCTTCATTAACTTGCTCTTCGGTCGAAACACGAATATATATACCAGTTAATAATAACATTTTTACTCCTACTTCGTTTTATCTTCTAGCATTTTTGGAATACTAGTAGTTAAAAAAAAACGCATGATTTCCATTTGCAATTCTTTATTTATTAACATATATATTCTTATCCCCACTTTCTAAAAATTTATAGTAATATAAACATACAATTTTATTAGTATTAACTAGCCAAAATTTATCATCAGTATTTTCTCTTAAATAAGTTTCATATATTGACGTATATTTTAATACATCCTCATGTTTGACTAATTCACGAGCCATAACTGCCATATCATAAGCAGAAGAATAATGATTAGCAGCATCTAAACCGCTTGCATTCTTAAAATTAGTATTTTTTAAACCTAGTTCCTTTGCTCTTTTATTCATTAACTCCACAAAATGATCTTCACTTCCCCCAATTCTTTCCGCTAAAGCAACAGTAGCATCATTACCAGAAGCAATTGCTACTCCTTTAAACAAATCTTCGACACTCATTACTTCTCCTGCCTCTAAATAAATTTGACTACCTCCCATACTAGAAGCATGCGTTGAAATTTTAATTAATTCATTCCATTTTAAATTACCGTTTTCAATTGCTTCAATATATAAAAGCATACTCATGATTTTAGTCATTGACGCAGGAGCATGTTTACTATGAATATCTTTAGAATAAAGAATAGTCCCCGTACTAGCTTCCATTAATAAAGCACTTTTCGCCTTTGGTGCTAGTTCTAATGTCTCAGCTTTAACATAAAATATAAACACCATAAAACAAAATAATAATATTAATATTTTTTTCATCATAACACCTCTATTTAAAACTATGTTTAAATAAGTATATTAATTACACATTATTGACACTAATAAAATAATGCAATATAATTAATTATAATAGGAGTGAATATAATGAACAAAAATTATAAATATTACATCTTAATATTTGCTTTATCAGCATTATGTTTTTTCTTTATTTTTAAAGGAGTTTCCTTAATTACAAATAATAGTATTGAAAAACAATTAAAAGCTTTAAATTATAATAAACAAACTATTGAGTTAATTATTGACTATGATTTAACTAATTATTTAATTGAAAATGATATTTATTCAAAAACTTTAGAAGTAGCATTATTAGAAGGGAATTATATTGCTGATAATCTTACTGATTATATTTATTTTGAATATAAAAACTATGATAAATATATTGAACATTTAAATGGTTTAAAAGCAATTGGTTATCGCAATGATGAAATTAATCATATTTTTGAACATTTAAATCAAAATGAAATAGATCAAATTATTGATCAAACAGGAATTATTCCTAATTTAACTAATTACATTACTGATCAATATTTTGATATTAATAATCTAGAGCGATATATTCTTTATAAAAATGATAATACAAATTATAGTTATGAAAAGGTAATTAATTATGTTAATATGAATTTGGATTATAATTTTTATGAAAAGATAGAAAAAACAAAAAATCCAGATAGTAATATTGTTATTGTTAATAAATATTACTATCTAGATAAAGATTTTATCCCGAAAAACTTACAATCATTTGGAACTAAATATGCAATTAATAATGATATTAAAGCTACTAAACCAGTAATTGATGCTTTTATTGCAATAGCTAATGATGCTAAAAGTATTAATTTAACTATAAAAGTAGTATCAGGTTATCGTAGTTACGATTCACAAGAGGCTGTTTATAAACGATATGTCGATCGTGATGGCGAAGAAAAAGCTAATACTTATTCAGCCAAACCAGGTCATTCTGAACATCAAACTGGTTTAGCACTCGATATTTATAATACAGTATTATCATTTTCTAATTTTGAAAAAACCGTTGAATATGCTTGGGTAAAGAATAATGCTCATCGTTATGGTTTTATTGTTCGTTATCCGTTAAATAAAGAAGATATAACGGGGTATAAATATGAACCTTGGCATATACGTTATGTTGGTGAAGAAATAGCTACTTATATTTATGAAAATAATATTACTTTTGATGAATATTATGCTAAATTTTTAAAGTAAAATTAAAACATATTTTTTCTTAGAACCGCTAATATTAGTGGTTCTTTTTTGATAGGTTGAAGTTCAATCGTAAAAGCCGATAATATTTTTTTAAGGTCAATACCTAGTTTATTTACATATACTTTAGCAATAACATCATCTATTTGAACATAATCATTAATTTTTTTCGTTAATACTATTCCTACTCCATAATCAATATCATCTTCTTTTTGTTTACGGCCAGCCCCTAAATCGACACATACTTTACCAAGCGTTAAAGCATCAATATTAGTTATATAACCTTTATTATTTGATCTTATTTCAATAACTTGAGAAGCAATATTAATATCATCTATATCACCATTCTGATAAGTAACCATTTCTTTAAATTTATCGAAAGCACATCCTGAATGTAAATTATTAATTACTAATTGTTTGGCTTCTTCTAAAGTTATACTTTTACCCAAACTAACCATTTCCGTTGCTAAAGCAATACATAATTCACCTAAATCTGTATCAATATTACCTTTTAAAATATTAATAGTTTCCTCTATTTCTAAACCATTACCAATATTATTACCTAATGGATAATCCATATTAGAAATAACAACTACTACTTCTTTCTTAAAATAATTGCCAATCTTAATCATTAAATTAGCTAATACTTGGGCTTCTTCTTTATTATTAATTAAAGCACCCTTCCCGACTTTAACATCTAGTACTATTTTGTCTGCTCCCGTAGCAATTTTTTTACTCATAATACTAGCGGCAATTAAAGGAATTGAACTAACCGTACCAGTTACATCCCTTAAAGCATAAATTTTTTTATCAGCTGGTACTAAATTATGACTAGTAGTAGTAATAACTGCCCCAATCCTTTGAACTTGTTTAATAAATTCCTCATTACTTAAATTAACATTAAACCCTTTAATTGCTTCTAATTTATCAATGGTACCACCAGTATGCCCTAATCCCCTACCACTCATTTTTGCTACCTTAACACCACAACTAGCAACTAATGGTACAACTACTAACGTTGTTTTATCACCAACCCCACCAGTTGAATGCTTATCAACTTTTATACCATCAATTTGATTTAAATCTAAGATATCACTATTATCTAACATCGTTAAAGTTAAATTAATCGTTTCTGCTTCAGTCATCCCATTTATACAAATAGCCATTAATAACGAACTCATTTGGTAATCCTTAATTTCATTAGTTAAAAAACCATTAATAACATATACAAGTTCTTCTTTACTTAATTCTTGTTTTAATCTTTTTTTATTTATTATTTCAATAATATTCATACTCGTTCCCTTTCTTTTTATTTTTAATAATTTTTTCATACTTTTTCACCAAAATAATGATTTATCACTGTTAATTAAAGATTCAAACTTTTTCGTTGTTATTCCTCCCTTTCCTGTTATCAATCATTTCTAATTTATTATCATATAAATAATCTTCTAGTAATTTAATACTATTATCTAATTTACAATTTATTATATTTGAAGCTTTATCCATAGCAACCGACGTATTACTTAAACGCTCATATAAATTATTATAAATTGAAGTAAAAATTTCTAGTAAAATAGGTTTGTTTATTTCATAATCATTAATTTTTATAAAATTTTTAAAATCAATCATTGCTTTTAATAAATATTGGTAACCTAATGTTTTCAAACTCGGTTCATCACAATCATAAGAAGATAATACTTCCCAGTCTGATAATTTAATAGTTAATTGTGAAGGTAATGATTTTAAATTATCATCATTAATTATAATCATTAATCGTTGTTTTATTAATTTAGTATAAAAGGTTATATTCTTCTTAATTAAAGAATACTCCATTAATAAATTATCATCACTTCTTAATAATTCTTTATCAACATGAAATTGTCTTAACTTTTCCGACCATATATTACTTTCATATATTAATTCTACAATATCCTTTCGCGTTCCATCATCATTATACTCCTTTTTTAAAATTGGATACATATTTAAATATTTTTGCCGTTTTGTAAGACTTAAATCTCGCCAATAACAATTAAAAATACTATCTAAATCATCAATCTCACCATCATTTGAAATAATTCTCGTTTTATTATCTTTAATTTTTATGTCTTCTTTTAATTTTTCAGTATATTCATAAATCAAAAATTCAGCTATATCAGGTGCCACTTCCTTTAAATATTTAATAGTATCAATAACAGAAGCACATCGAGCATCACTTTCATAACTAAAATATTGATAATTTCGGTATATTTGTGACATTGATAAACCAAGTTTTTGCTCCCTATCTTTAAACCGTTCAGTCAATAAATAATCTTTAAGCATCCACAAGATTTGAATATTATTATCATTAATTCTAAAGTCATTAATTTTTATAACATGCCTTTTTTCATGATTAATAGTAATTAACACTTCAATATTATTAATCATCTGAGATTTTATATATTCTTGATTTAATTTAATATAATTCCCACTATATTCTCCCTGTTCATTTTCATTAAAACAAATAGTAGGAAGACAACGGCAAATACAATTTATACCCGCTTGATTAGTTAAATATTCCATATATTTTTCTAAAATATAATACATCGTTTTAATTTCCAACTGTTTAGAGCGATATTCTTTTGATAATAAGCCCCTCATAATTATATCAATATTTTCATTAAAAAAAGATAATTTATCATCAAGAATTTCCGCTATACTAATACTATTAATTAAATCAAGATTAATTTCTTTATTTTTAATCATTTGTTGCATTAATTCTATATATTTATTATTTAATATAGCTACCAAATCATTACTATCCAAATTTAAATCAGTTAAATTATATTGATTATATTTAGAATTTAATTCAGGAGCAGTAAGAATATTAATAATTACTTCTTTACTTAAATTGGAAGTTCCTAAAATAAAAGCATAATCAAAAATATTAAGTTTATTAATAATGTGTTCATTTAATAAAATTTTACTGATAAGTTGTTCATTTTTAATACTAATTATAAACAATAAAATTTGCGTTTTTGTTATAATATCTGGATGATTACACCACGTTTGTTTGAATAACACTTCTTTAATTTTTTCTTCTTTAACCCCAATCATCGCTCCTAGAATTACTTTTTGAAAATAAGGATCCGTGATTAAATCAAAATCAATTTTATCAATTAATATTTTAATATCCTGTATTTCCATATTGCTAAAAATATTAATATAATAATTTTCAGTTAAATATCGAAAAGCACTTGGGCATGAAATAATTAAATCTATTTTTAATAATGAATTACTAATCGAGTTAAAAATTTCTTTTACATACCAAAAATCTAGTTTAATTAACTTAGGATTAGCTAATATTTTAGTTTTTTCTAAATCAGATAATGAAAAAATAACCTTATTTAATAGTTTATATAAATCGTTTTTATGAATATTAAATTGATTCATATTACAAATATGTTTAATATTTTTATCGTTATTTATTACTAATTTAAGTACTTCAATGTTACTCTCAACATATTTTAAATCGACTCTTTCAATATCTATACTATTAAATAAAACCGAATTATTAATTATAACATCTTCAAATTGTTTACTACCATTAACAAGTAATTGAAATACAATTCCTTGATCAGTAGTAATATCAACATAATTAATTAATTTCTTTATATTAAGATCATTAAGTTCTTGATAAACATTATTATAAATTTCATTTCGTTGAAGATTATCATCTATATTAAACAATTCTTTAACAGTAGTAAATAATTCTTGATTATTTTTTACAAAGTCAGTTGTTCCTTTTTTTATAGCAACCATTAACGAACTAGCATAGATAATAGTAATATCATTTTGGAAATTAGGTATAATAACCTTTTCAATAAAACTTTTAATAATAACCTCTAATTCCTGTTCATAGCCATTTGGATTATATATTTTGTTGCTTAAAAATGAATCAATTATTTGAAAATATCGCGCTTTAATAGATTCTTGACTAATATGATTAATATTTTTAATATAATCTAATATTATATCGACCCATTTTTCATTATCATACATTATTTCTTTCTTTTCTTCATCAATAATTTCATAACTCGCTTTTGCTTTATTAACTTCTTTCATTTAATTCACTCCATCATATTACCATTATACAATAATTAAACAAATGATAAAAGGTAATTATTACTTAAAGGTATTGCCTTTTTATAGTAAAAAGTTATATAATTAATTTAGGGGAGATAATATGTCATCATTAAAACAATTACGACTAAGCGCTGGTTATACACATCAAGATATGGCTAATAAACTGAATATCAGCAAAACTTTCTATTGGCAAATAGAAAGTAAGAAAAGAAGGCTTTCATACCAAATGGCAATTAATATTGCTTATATATTTGGGAAGAAACCAGATGAAATCTTTTATCGAGATTACAAAAACAAGGAATTTTAATTTTCCTTGTTTTTTGTTCCGATCTCCATTACATATTTTAAATTTTATAATATTAACAGTTATAAAATTTTTTTATTCTTTTCCTCATAACACATACCGCCTTCTTTAAACATATCTTCATCTTTTGGTACTTTAACCAGAAAATCAAATAAAACTTCTTTTAATAAATTATTTTCTATTTCAAATGAACCCTTTGCATATTTACTATCATTTTTAACTTCAGTTATACCTCGTAATTCATTCGCCATTAAATAATTACATATTTTAGGAATAAAATAATTTACAATTGCTTGTTCATTTTTAAAAGTTACTTCAATCATTAATGCATGCCCTAAATCTCTAACCATAATTAAAATTCTATCATTTAAACTTAAAATATCTACTCTAGTATCTTTTATCGGAAAAGATTTAAATATTTCATAAGCAGCATCATTTCTTTTTCCATACAAATGAATTGAATTATACTCATTTTCACCTATTGATTCAATTTCTGGCATTTTTTGATAAATCTCTTCATTATTAATAATCGAAGCATGCAAAAAATGTAAGTATTCATTTATTGAAACTGGTTCTAAAACATTATCCCCCCGATATAAATAATAGCCAATGAAACTTTTATTTACTGAATCAATAAAATTTTTACGCATATCAGAAATGTTTTTTTGATAAACTTTTTTTAAACCTATTACACTATTCTGAACATTTATAAATTCTTCTCTATAATTAGTAAATCTTTTCTTTAAAGCAATAATATATTTTTCATCATATTCAAAAATTAATAAAATCTTTAATAAATAACTTTCTATTATATCTAATGTTTTAAATAATTTATTTCCATACTCAATTAACGATTCTTGATTATATGCATATTCATCCTTAAAAGCCAAATCATACATTAAATTTTTTATTTTCATATTATAATTGAAAAAAAGTTCAATATTTTTTAAATTTTCTTCCATCTTATCACCAACTAAACATATTATACCATATTGAATTGATATTAATAAACAAGGACTATTCCTTGTTTTTTGTTGATAAAAAAGTTACTTTTTCAGCTACAACCTCCGTTACATATTTTCGTTTTTCTTCTCCTTGCTCATAACTTCTAGTTTGAACCCGTCCTTTAACTCCTAATAAATCTCCTTTTTTACAATATTCCACCGTATTTTCCGCAATACCCATCCATAATGTACAATCAATAAAATCAGTATCATATTCCCCTTTGCCATTCTTATAAGATCGAGGAACAGCAATTGTAATATTAGTTACTTTTTTCCCACTTTCGGTTTCTCTTAATTCTGGATTACGTACTAACCGCCCAACAATAACAATTTGATTTAACATATTTATCCTCCTCCCAAAAACATAATAAACATAATTAATAAATTAAGCAAATAACAAAAAAAATATATTTATCAAAACTAATAAATATATTCTCACTTTTATATAATCTAATTATTTTATTCATAATTTATTTATAAACAATACTCTTTTTTTTGTAATAATTTATTTAATTCTACTGCATATTCCATTGGTAATTCTTTTCTAAATACATCAATAAAACCTAAAATAATAAGTTCAGTGGCTTGCTCCATTGTAAGACCACGACTCATTAAATAAAATAATTGTTCTTGACTAATTTTAGAAACAGTAGCTTCGTGTTCTAAAACTGATGATTGATTAGCTAAAATATTAGTTGGGATGGCATCGCTTTTTGATTGTTCATCTAAAATAACAGTATCACATTTAACACTACTATAACTATTAGTAGCTGCTTCTGTTATTTTAACTAAACCACGATAACTAGCATTACCACCATTACGCGCAATTGATTTAGCCATAATATTGCTTTTAGTATATGGTGCGAGATGAATCATTTTGGCTCCTGTATCTTGAATTTGATTTTGATCAGCCACCGAAATTGTTACACAATTCCCTCTAGCGCCTTTACCCTTTAAAATTACGGCTGGATATTTCATATTAACTTTAGACCCAATATTACCATCAATCCATTCCATTAACCCATTTTCTTCGACAATTGCACGTTTAGTTACTAAATTATAAATATTTGATGCCCAATTTTGAATCGTAGTATAACGGCAACGAGCATTTTTACCAACATATATTTCAACTACTGCTGCATGTAAAGAATCAGTTGTATAAGTCGGTGCTGTACATCCTTCAATATAATCCAATTCAGCATCATCATCAACCACAATAATTGTTCGTTCAAATTGACCCATATCTTTAGTGTTAATCCGAAAATAACTTTGTAATGGACGATCTAATTTTACACCTGGTGGTACATAAATAAAAGTCCCGCCACTCCATACACAGCCATTTAAACTAGTAAATTTATTTTCATCATATTTAACTAATTGACTAAAATATTTACGAAATAATTTTGGATATTTTTTTAATGCCGTATCCGTATCAACAAAAATAACACCCTTTTTATCTAAATAAGATAACATATTGTGATATATTACTTCACTTTCATATTGTGTTGATACACCACCTAAATACTCTTTTTCTGCTTTTTGAATACCAATATCAGCAAATGTTTTACGAACTTTATTAGGTACTTCATCCCAATCAGCATGAACCTTATCATCTATTCTTTTATAATAAGTAAGTCGACCAAAATCAATATCTAAATAAGGACCAAAATCAGGCATCGGACTATTAATAAAAGCATAATATGATTTTACACGAAAATCAGTCATCCATTTTGGCTCCTGTTTAATTTGTGATATTTTCAAAATAATTTCTTCATTTAACCCTTTGGGCGTTTCATATGTTAATTTTGTCACTAATCTCACCTACATCAATTATAATAGTATAAACTTATTTTTCTTTTAATACTTTTTTTAAACCTCGCCATGGTAACAAAGCACACTTCTTACGATTTGGTTGCTTATATATATCATTATAAACAATAGCTTCATCAATTATATCGGCATTATATATTTCTTCATTAATCATTTTTTCATATTCTTTTAATATTTGTAAAGTTTCTTCAATGGTTTTCCCTAATAACATTTTAATCATAATGGAAGTGGCTGAAGTTGAAATAGCACAAGCTTCCCCATCAAAACGAATATCACTAATAACATTATCTTCAATTTTAACCATTAAATCAATATTATCAATACATGATTCATTATTAACATTAACTTTTATATAACTATCATCATTAACTAATCCTTTATGCAAAGGATTATAATAATGATCTAGAATAATATTTCTTTTTAAATCATCATTCATATTCTCACCTACAATGATTCCCTTAATATATCTTTATTATCAAGTAATGATACTAAATAATCAATTTCTTCGGTTGTATTATATAAATAAAAACTAATGCGACAAGTACTACTAACATTGATATCTTCACTTAGCATCTTAGCACAATGGTTACCAGCTCTAACACAAACATTATATTTATTTAAATAAACCGCTGTATCCTGACTAAATACTCCTTTTACATTAAAAGCAATAATTCCTGCTTTAGTATTAGGATTATAAACTTCAATATTAGGTAAAGAATTTAACTTCTGCACTGCGTACTGTTTTAACATTTGTTCATGTTTAGTAATATTATCAATTCCCACTTTATTAATATAATCAATAGCAGCACCTAAACCAATAACACCTGCTATATTAGGGGTACCTGCTTCTAAACGATGCGGTAATTCTCGATATGAAAACTCTTTTAAACTAGTAAAATCAACATTCATACCACCACCAACATTATGTGGTTTCAATTTTTTTAATAAAAATTCTTTCCCATAAAGAACCCCAATGCCAGTTGGTCCTAGCATTTTGTGTCCAGAAAAAGTTAAAAAGTCAACATCTAAATCTTGCACATCAACCTTAATATGAGGAACACTTTGGGCCCCATCGACAACTACATAAATTCCTTGTTGATGTGCATATTGAGTTATTGCTTTAATTGGTCTAATATCACCAACAACATTAGTAGTATGCGCGAGAGCAATAACTTTTGTTTTATTAGTAACTGATGCTTTAACATTATCCATTGTTACTTTTAAATCTTCATTAAGATCAATATACTTAATAATACAACCAAGTTGTTCTGCTAGTTCAAACCATGGCAATACTAAAGAAGCATGTTCACTTCTTGTTATTAATATTTCATCACCGCTTTTTAAATTATATTTAAAGAAACCATTAACAATCATATTTAAAGAATCAGTAGCACCACTAGTAAAAATAATTTCTTTTGTATTACTAGCATTAATAAATTGACAAACATTTTCTCTAGTACCTTCATATTTTTCATCAACTTTTAAACTATTATCATAATCACCACGATGGGCATTAGCAGTATAATTACTATAATAATCAACAATTGCATTAATTACTGAATATGGTTTAAAAGTAGTCGCCCCATTATCAAAATAAATTATATTTTGCTTTAACATTGGAAAATCATTTCGAACATTCATGATTTTCACCTCCTATATTAACAATTTGTAAAAGCTCTTTCTTTTTTTCTTCCGTTATTTTTAATATTGATAAAATAAAAGCTTGCATTAATAACTGATAACAATTTGCTTTGGAAAGACCTCTAGTTTGTAAATAAAATATTGATTCTTTCTGAAAACTACCAATGGATGCACCATGTCTTACTGAAACATCATTTTCATCAATAAATAAATTTGGTTTAATAACACTATAATTTTCACCTAAAGTAATAATTTTACTAGTTTGCTCCATTACACTTTTTTTCATTCCCTTTAGAATATAACCATTTATTTCTAATTCTAGCGCTGTATTATTAATAGTAATGCCACGGTTATTAATAATACTAACTGTTTCTTGATTACTATGATTAATATTCATTATATACTTTTGTTTATCTTTAGTAACAGTACTTAAATTATAATATACTTTACTTTTATAACCAATTAAATCAATTATTAATTTTTCATGATGTCCATTTCCATAATAAAATTTATTTACAACTAATTCACTATTATCTTTTATAACAAATTTAAATTCATAATTAGATGGTAATTGTTTATTAGCGATCATAAATAAATCTAATTTACTATTATCATCTAATAATATATATATTTTCTCTTTAGTATTAGTATTACATAGTTTCAAATCTAAAGTCTCATCCATATTACTAGGTACATAAATAAATAGCCATTCCTTATTAACTTCTGATGATTTAGTATAATCATTAACAATAATATTTTGATTAACATTAATTTGATACTCACCATTTGCTACTACTTTTATTTTATTCATGTTCTTCTTTTTCCTTTATTGTAGATTCCTTATTATTTTGGTTTTTAATTGTTTTTACATTATTATAACCTTGATTTTCTATTTTTAAAGCTAGTTCATAATCGCCTGACTTCACAATCTTACCACAAGTCATAATATGAACATAATCTGGTTTAATATAATTTAAAAGACGAGGATAATGAGTAATAATTAAAATACTAACCTCTTTATTTTCCTGTTGATATTGAAGAATATTATGAGCAACTATTTTTAAACTATCAATATCTAAACCAGAATCAATTTCATCAAGGATAATTAATTTTGGTTTTAATATTTTCATTTGCAATATTTCATTTTTCTTTCGTTCCCCACCAGAAAATCCACTATTAATCGAACGATGAAGCATATTAGAATCCATTTTCAATTCATTAATAGCATCCTCTGTTTCTTTAATAAATTGATATATATCAACATTAGTTTTTGTTTTCGTATTAAGGGCCGTTCTTAAAAAATCAGCATTAGTAATACCTTCTATTTCTAAAGGGGATTGCATTGCTAAAAAAATTCCTTTTCTAGCTCTTTCATCAACCTTTAATTTGGTAATATCTTCATTATCATAATATATATCACCAGTAATTATTTTATAATCTTCCGCTCCCATAATGACTTTCGCTAAAGTAGATTTGCCACTACCGTTCGGACCCATTATGGCATGAATTTCCCCTTTATCTATATTTAAATTATAATTATGTAGAAGCTGTTTATCACCGACTAATACATTTAAATTATCTATTTTTAATAACAATATTATCACCTCTTGTCCTTTTAATTTTATCAAACAATATTAAAAGTAGCAACTTAATTTTGTTTACTTGTATAAATAATAAATTTATTTAATCTTTTATTAGTAATTACTTTTTACAAAATAATATGATACAATAATCAATACAAGGAGTTGATAAAATGGATTGTATTTTTTGTAAAATTAGCAAAGGGGAAATACCAGCTTATACTTTATACGAAGATGAGGTGGTAAAAGTTTTTTTGGATATTCATCCTGATACTAATGGTCATACTTTAATTATTCCAAAGGAGCATTATCGAGATATAAATGATATTCCTTTAGATATTTTAAAACATATTAATCAAATAACTAAAGATATGTACAAATTATTAAAAGAAAAACTAAATATGGATGGTTTAACTATTACCCAAAATAATGAATATGGTCAAGAAATAAAACACTATCATGTACATTTATTACCAATCTATAAAGAATCACAACCAAAATTAGAAGTGGAAACTATTCTTGCAAAAATAACAAAATAAAAAAAGAGTTTCCTCTTTTTTAATAACATATAACTGAACCTAGGATAATGGCTAATAAAATATATAATACTAAAATAACTACATAGCCAGTACTAGGATAAGGACAAGGATTTGCACAAGACATAGATAGACACCTCCTTATTTAAAATATCTAAACCCAAGCTCCTATGACGATAACTAAAAGAATAAATAATACTAGAACAATAGCAGATCCGGTTAAATATGGTTTCCCCATAGTCATTCCTCCTTTTTATCTCTCACCTTATTGTATGGCTTTTTCCCAATATTGGTGAATACTTTATTTATATTCTTGTATTTTTTCCTGATTTTTGATATGATGGTTTTTAGATTTAAGGAGGAACATAAATGAACACAAAAATGGATACAAAAAAAATAATTATGTCTGTTAGTGCTGTCTTAATATTAGTTTTAGGAATAATAATTGGGAGAGCATGGAACAAAATACCGGTTTTAAAAAATGGAGAAGAAGTAATAGTCGCCATTGAAGGGTCTAATATCACAACTAATCAATTATATGACGAAATGAAAGATCGTTTTGCTAGAGATACAATAGTATATTTAATTGATAATATTATCTTAAATGATAAATATAAAACTGATGAAGATTTAGCAAATCAAATTAAAGGACAAATTAATTTAATCAAAGAACAAACTGGTGAAAACTTCTTACAAGCAATTAAAAATGAATGGGGCATTAATAACGAAAAAGAATTATATGACTTTATTGAAGTAAGTCTTAAACGTAATTTAGCAATTGATGATTATATTAAATCAACTATCAAAGATAAAGAAATTGAAGAGTACTATGAAGAAGAAATTGTTGGTGATATTAAAGCAAGTCATATTTTAATTGTTCCAGAAGTTACTGATGAAATGACTACCGAAGAAAAGGAAGAAAAAGAAAAAGAAGCTTTAGAAAAAGCTGAAGATTTAATTGAACAATTAAAAGATGGTGCTGACTTTGCTGAATTAGCAAAAGAACATTCTGATGATGAAGGCAATGCTGAAAAAGGCGGCGACCTTGATTGGTTTAATAAAGGAATTATGGCTGAAGCATTTGAAGAAGCAGCTTATAAACTTAAAAAAGATGAATATACAAAAGAACCAGTTAAAACCAAATTTGGTTATCATATTATTTTAAAAACTGATGAAAAAGAAAAACCAGAAATAGATGATGTAAGAGATGATATTATTGATAACTTAATTACTAAAAAAATTAATGAAGATTTTAATTTATCATATGTAGCAATTGAAGAATTAAGAAAAGAATATAAATTAAAAATTCATGATTCTAATGTGGAAAAACAATATAAAGATTACATGGAAGCTTTAAAAAATCAACCGCAACAATAAAAAACTTCAAATAAAAATAAAAAAGTAGATAAAGTAATAAACTATATCTACTTTTTTTATGGCCATAAATCATTAATATCAGTATCATCATATCCCTTTTGATAAAGTTTTTGTTTTATTTTTAATTTTAAAATATCGTCTGTATATTTTTTAGCATATAAATCATATAATCGTTTAAACTCTTTTTCAAGATTTTGGGTATTTTTGAAATTTAAAGTATCTAAATATTTCAAAACAAATACTTGTTCAAAACCTAAATTATACATATAATTTAAAATTCTTCTTTTTAAAATATTACCACTATATTTAGAATTTAATTTTATTTGTTTAGTAACTAACTTTATTATTTTTTCCATTATCATTTCTTCAGTAATAGAAAGTGATACTTTCATTATTATATCTTCATCAATTCCATGATCAAATAATTCTTTTTTTATTTTAGCTAAACCAGCATTACTAAATTGCCAGCGATCATTTAAATACGCAGTAGCAAATTGATAATCATTAATTTGACCTTCTTTTTTTAACCGATTAATCGTTTTAATAATTATTATTTTATTATTAATTTGGCCTTCTAAATAAGTTTTTATTTCTTTTTCACTACGTAATTTAGTAGTAATATACCGTAAACATTTATCATATATTTTGGCTTCTTCATTTTCTAATTTAATTTTAACTAATAATTTATCATCAATTACTTTATTAGGAAACAAAACATACTTAACAATAATATCTTCATATAAAATTAATTCATTATTATTATCAAATATTACTTTATATTTACTACCCTTTAATTTAATTATTTTTATTATCTTCATAGAATCACCTTTAAATAATTATACCTTAATTATTTAAAAAAGTGCAAAAGGTTTTTACATAAAAAAAGCAAAAACTTTATATTTTTGCTTTAATCTCTTTTTGGAACAACAAAATAATATGTTAGAAGACTTCCTACTGCTAATCCTGCTAATGAAGAAACCGCAATAGTAAGAAAATCATCATCTGCTTCATCATCTAAATCACCATTTAAATTGCCATTACCATTAAGATTACCATTATTGTCATTACCATTGTTATTGTCATTTGGAAGCCCATTTTCATTTTCAAGATTTTCATCTTCTTCTACATCAGTACCATTTCCATTAGGAACATTAATGCCATTATTAGGATCAGGATTATCATCTGGGTCAGTATCATCATCTAAATCATTATTATTATCATTTAAATTATCATCAGTTTCATCTAAATCATCATCCATATCACCATTAACTACTGGTACTAAATTAGTTCCCATTCCTTTATTTAAGGCAGAAACAATTTTAATCCCTACAAAAGAACAACACCAAACCATTATTAAAATGATAATTAACTTTTTTTTCATATTTTACCTCCTTCTTTAAATATTGTTTCCACAACTAAAAAAATTATTAAAATAAATAAAAAAACTTAATACTATTTAACATGTATTAAGTTTTCAGCAATTTCTTCGAAAGCCCGTCCAAGATTTTTTTGCGAACGATAAGTTGGTTCTTTCATTTGATAAAATCCAGTGTCTCTCATTTGCCGTGATCGATGTGCCGCAATATGAACCAATTTATATTTTGAATCAACAATAGTTAATAATTTATCAATTGATGGATAAATCACAGTATCACACTCCCTAATATTAACATACTATGTATTTTATAAATTTGCAATGAAATTAAATAAATTTGACATTACTTGACTATAGTTCTTAATTTTTCTAAAATTTTTACCATCGCCCAAGTATCTTGAGCACAATATTTTAATAAAGCTTGATATTTAATTTCATATTCTTTTTTTGAATATTCTATAAATTTAGCATATGTAACTAAAGCATCCGTTCCATTACTAACATCTAAATCATCATAATTTAATTCAGGTACCAAAGCTGGCAACACTTTCTTAATTGAAAATGAGCCATTCATATTAGGATGATAATAATTAAATGTTTTTGCAACTTCTTCATTATAACCTAAACGTTCATATAATTTAGTATTATTCTTAACTAAATACAATAAATCATAAGTAATATTACTCATTTGTTTTAATTTTTCTTGATATTGTGGAAATAATACACTTAATTCAAGTAAACGTCCCTTTTCAAATGATTGATTATATGTAATAATTAAACCTTGACTGGGATCAATATATTCACATAGTTTTTTAGCAATTTCTTCCCGACAATCATTATGATTAGGTGCTAGAAATTCATAATGATCTTTCACATAATCACATTCACCTGGTGCTTTTTCAATATGTAACGAAAATTGAAAAACGGATTGCATATAACACTTTTCCCCTTTATAACGCGGTAAAGGACAAGGAAAAGTTTCAAAATCCAAATGATATAAAGGATATTTTAATTGGTTTAAACCATCTTTAATCTTATTTTTATCAATATAAGGTTTATCTTCTATTATTACTTTCCTTTGTACAATATTATTGTTTCTAGTTAAATATGATTCCGGTAAATCAATCATTTTAACTGTTCCCTTATTAATTAATTCAAAAGTCTGATATTTATTACCCATTTCATCTTTAAAATCAAAATGATTATCAATATAATTTAAAATTGAATTTTTCTTGGGAACTACATTATAAAAACAAACATCTAAAAATTTACATTTAGTATTTTTTTTATGCTCACAATGAATTCCTAAATCACATTGTTCAACATTCATTTCATTTAAATAATGATGAACCCGTTCTTTATCAAGGATAACTTTATCCATTAAATCCTTTGTCAATTGCGTAAAATCAAATAAAACAATTATCTCATTATCCATTTCATCAGTTTTATAGATTGGTTCCCCTGCTTCATCATATTCACCATTAAAAACATATTCACTATTTAAAACCGCTAAATAATAATGAATTAAATCACATTTATCAACTTGCTTATTCTCTTTTAAATATCCTTCAATAATCATTCGTTGTACTAATAAATCATAAACATAATGACCACAAGCATGATATTTATCAAATAATTTTTGTTTAAAAGAAAGATATTTAGTCATCGGCATTTCATTTTCAATTTTATAATCTTTTATTTCTTCTTTTAAACGATATATACCATCTACATCTTTCATAAAAATAGAATATAATTCACCCTTAATAGTAGGACCAAGTTTTAAAAAATTACGACTAGTAGTAGCTTTTACCTCAATAATATCAAAAGCTTCTTTAGTATGATTATAAATATCAACATAACATAAATACTTAATTCCCTTTTCAGTAAAATCAAATGATTCTTGTTCTTTACTCTTATCATTAGGAATTGGATTACCATCAAATTGCTTTTTAACTTGAGCAATGGCTAATTCTTCTATTTTTTTATAATAAGGTAGCATAACTTCTAATTGTTCGTCTTTTACATCAATTAAACTTTCACCCTCCTCATTACTCATCGTATTTAATATCTCTTGAATATTATTTTGATATTCTGCTTCTTGATATTCTTTAAATGAAACATCAGCATCTAATTCATTAGTTTTTATTTCATCTAACGCGACATATCTTGGACATCTAATATAATTAATAAATTTAGTTTTAGTTACTGCCATAATTACCTCCTTAATATATTTATATTATAACATTTCTGTGGTATATAAAAAAAGATATTACCTTATACAAAATAATATCTTTATGGTTATTACCAATATCCTTAATAATTACTTTAAAACAAATTTATTAATGGGTAATCAACACTACTTAATAATTTATCTAAAATACCAAAATATATTATCAAAAGATCTTCATCAGTTAATTGATCATACTTAACAGTTTCACCAATATTAACGGTTTTTAACTCTTCACCAACTTTAGTAGTATATTTTATATCTAAAGAAAATGTACCTAAATCTTTACCAGTATCATTAATATTCATACTAATAAATAAATCATTTATAAATTCTTTGTTATAAAGTGTTTCTTCTTTAGTATTAATAAATTCACCACTAAATATATATGATTCCTCTAACTTATTATCATCAACGGTATATTTATATTTATATTTACCTTTATCCTCTTTTATTAATTGAAATACAATTTTAGTATCATTTTCATCAGATTTCATGATTATTTCTTTTACTTCATTTTTTTCTTTATTATCATATACTAAATATTTAATACTAGTTTCAACTTCTTCATCCAAATAATTAGTATCACGATGTAATATTTCATATTGAATTGGTGTATTAGACCATTTTTTAGTATAAACTGATATATATATAATATCATCAGTAGTATCAAAATCATTAAAATATTCAATTCCTTCTTCTATTTTATTAATTAACAATTCTTTTGTTAATTCTTCCCCATTTATAGTTTTAGCAAATGAATCATTAACAATTGTTATAATAGCATCAATCCATTTTTCATCACTTTTAATACCAGTAAGAACGTGTATTACAATTTCCTTTGCTCGTTTTTCGGTTAAATTAAAAGTAACTTTATTTGTATTAATTTTTTCACCATCCACAGTTATTTCAGCAGTTGTTTTAGTAAAATCACTATCTTTTAAACTCTCAATTGTTAAATCTTTTATTTTATTTAAGACATATTCTATTTCAGTTATATATTTTTCTTGAAAAATAGATTCATATGAAACATCATCTAATTGAATATACTTATCATATATATCTTTTAAATAAATATATTGTTTTTCATCTAAAGAATAAAACAATACATTAAATAAATTATCAGTATCAATTGTTGAATTTAATTCAATAATTCTCCTTTTATTTTTATTATCTTCTCCATACTGCATATTAAATTGAATTTTATTAACTAAATTTAATACTTCTGCAATTTCTCCTTCTACTTCAGGTAACTCAATTTTAAATGATAAATCAGAAGTCATCAAAATAGTATTATCTTTTGCTAATTCTAATAATTTTGAGTTTTCTAATTCCTTTGTAAAACTTAATAAATCTTGATAAACACTATTGATTGATAACGCAAAAATTGATTTTGGTTTATTAAGCATATACGTAATAAAACTCATTATTGCTATTATAAAAATAACCAAAACAATGACAACATTACCCTTTTTTTTATTTTCTACCATATTTTTTTCTTCTTCTTATTATATTGATTACACAATAACATAAATGGTAGATATTAGCAACATAATATAATGAAATATGACAAATATTGACAATATAATGTATTGTTTATTTTTAATACCTTCTTTTAAGTATTAATATCGCTAATAAGATCTTTATTAATAAAGGCTTTTATGTATAATATTTTAAAGCGATGAAATAAAATATAATTATCAAATAGATGCCTCAGTATTTTTTTCTTGCCATCTCTTTGATAACATCTTTTTAAAGATTGAAAAATATTTGTTTTAACAAAATAAACTTTGTCCCCTTTTTGATAATAGTCACAACACTGTATTCCTTCAATAATTGGTTCTTTTAGTTTCCGAATTTCCATTGCAACAACCTCTTTAAATTGTCTATTATTTAATAACTTAGGTTGATATCCTTTTTTAGTTAATAACATTTCAATTTCATCAAATGAAAAAACATTACCAATTGTTTTTGCTAGACTTGTTTTTCCCGAACCAATATAACCCGCAATCCATATTTTCATAATGCACCTACTTTGTCTGATACCAATTATCACCAAAATTAGTTTCTACTTTTAAAGGAATATCTAATTTATAACAATTTTCCATTATATCAGTAATAGTTTTTAAAACGAGATCTTTTTCTTTTTTAACAACATTAAATATTAATTCATCATGTACTTGAATAATCATTTTGCTTTCTAATTTTAATTCATTAAATTTATAATATATATCAATCATTGCTTTCTTAATAATATCCGCACTACTACCTTGAATTGGCGTATTTAAAGCCATTCTTTCTCCTTGTTGTCTAATTATATAATTCTTATTATTAAGTTCATCAATAATTCTTTTGCGATTCATAATCGTTTTTACATAACCATTTTGATGTGCTTCTTTAATTAATTCATCCATATATTGTTTAACCCCAGGAAAGGTTTTTAAATATTTATCAATAAATTCTTTTGCTTCTCTTACATCTATGTCTAAATCTTCTGATAAGCCAAAACTACTAATACCATATAAAATACCAAAATTAACAGCTTTAGCTTGTCTTCTCATTTCACTATTTACTTCATCCTTAGTTACTTTAAAAATATCCATTGCCGTTTTAGTATGAATGTCAAGTCCTTCTTTAAAAGCGTTAACTAAATTGTCAGCCTTTGACATATGTGCAAAAATACGAAGTTCAATTTGCGAATAGTCACTTGACAGCAATTGACAACCTTCATCTGGTAAGAAAGCTTTGCGGACTAAACGTCCATATTCATATCTAATCGGTATATTTTGCAAATTAGGTTCCATCGAAGACAAACGCCCAGTACGGGTTAAGGTTTGATTAAAAATAGTATGCACCCGACCATCACTCATAATACAATTTGTTAAGCCTTCAATATAATTACTATATATTTTCGCAAGCATTCGGTATTCTAATATTTTGTTAATAATTGGGTGTGTATCTTTCATTTTAATTAAAATATCTTTACTTGTTGAATATCCCTTTTTAGGATTACCTTTGTATGGTAATTTCATCTTTTGAAATAAGACTTCACTTAATTGTTTTGGCGACATAAGATTAAAAGTCATACCCGCATAATTGTGTATATCTTTTGTTAACATCACCATCTTTATTTGCACTTCTTCGCCCATATCTTCTAGTATCTTTCTGTCAACTCGAATGCCTGTCCACTCCATATCACTAAGAACCATAGCCAGTGGCATTTCAATTTGATCAAATAAATCATAACACTCTTCGTGTTTCATTTCATCTTCAAATTTAGTTTTAGTTTCATAAATAAATTGAGCTTTAAGACCGCAAAGATTAGCCACTACTTTTTCATCTAATTCTTTAGCTTTCGAAATAACTTCGTAAAAAGGTATTTCATAACCTAACTGGTTAGCTAAATACGCAATATCATCTCTAATATTATAATTAAGTAAATAACTTGCTAACATGGTATCAAATTCAATATTAGTAATATCAATTCCTTGATGCTTTAAAGCTACTACCATTTTCTTTAAATCATAAGTATATTTTACATTATTAGTTAAAAATGATGGTTTTTCTTTTAATACCGAAAAAGGCAAATAGTAAGCATTTTTACCATCATAAATACCCATTCCTAGTATTTCACCCGTATGATAATTAGAGCCAAGAATTTCTAAATAAACACTAACTGAACCATTAATGTTTAACTCGTTAATTGATCTAATAATTTTAACATCGCTACTAATTGATTTATTTTCCTTTTTCATATTTTTTAAAAACGAATAAAATTCTAATTCTTCATATGTTTTAATTAATTCTTCTTTATTTTCTCCGTTATATTTAATATCTTCTAATGTAAGGTTAACTGGTACTTCCTTATAAATAGTAGCTAGTTGTTTGCTCATAAAAGCATTATCTTTTTCGTCTATTAATTTGTCTTGTAATTTACCTTTTATTTGCTCAATATTAACATATATTCCTTCAATGCTTTTATATTCATGCAGTAACTTCAATGCAGTTTTTTCTCCTACTCCTTTAACTCCCGGAATATTATCGGAAGCATCGCCTTGCAAACCTTTTAAATCAATAATCTTATGTGGTTCTAAGCCGTATTCCTTAATAAATGTTTCTTTATTCATTCTAATATAATCTTTTGTTTTTAATAACTTTACCTCTACCTTATCATTAATTAGTTGTAATAAGTCTTTATCACTACTAATAATAGTTGCCTCATAATCCGGATTGTTAGTTACCATATTAGCAAAAGTACCAATTATATCATCTGCTTCATAACCATCAGCTTCTATATATTTAATTCCCATATTATCAAGTAAAGTCTTAGCAACACCAAACTGAACATTTAATTCATCTGGCATTTCCATTCTTCCTGCTTTATATTCAGTAAACTGATCATGACGAAAAGTTTTACCTTTATCTAAACCAACAACAATATATTCTGGCTTTTCTTCATTAATTATTTTATTTAGCATATTAGTAAACCCAAATAAAGCATTAGTAGGAAATCCTTTTGAATTTTTCATCATATTGCCAGAATAAGCAGTTGCATAATAACTACGAAATAACAAATTATTACCGTCAATCAATATAACTTTCTTACTCACTAATTCGCACCATCCTTTTAATAATACCTAAATCATATAATTTTTCTTTAGTTATAACCCCTTAATCATAGGCATCCCGTACTTTATATTTCTTTTTATCGCTTACTAAATAAATTTTATCACTTTTAAGGCAAGTAAAATAATAGTCATACTCTTCATCACTTGCTAAAATTTCAATTGCATCGGGACACGCTAAACCTTTTTGTTCAACTAAGTCATATATTCGATATTCATTATAAACAGCAATTGGTTCTAATCCTAATAAAGAATTACGATAATACTTAATCCCTAATACAACCAAAACACTCACTATAATAATAAATAAAATAAATTTGAATTTCATAAATACCCACTTCCTATTTATATTTTTATTATATCATGTTTAGATAAAATCACCTATTTTTAAAAAAAAGACCTAGGTCAAACCTAGGTCGCCGCCACCCAATAATTTGGATGGCATTTTTATTATATTCATTTATAATTAAAAATATACAATAATAATTAACTAATTCTTTCTTTTACTTTTTCTCTTCCTTTACTTTTCTCTTCTTTATTTTTAAACATATCATTCATAATTTTATATAAATATGATTTATTACCCTTAATACCTAATTCCTGATCTTCAAACGAAGCAGCAATTAAAGCATTACGAACATAACCAATATTATTTAATAATAAATTATTTTTATAACTAAAGCCTAATGCCTGACAATATTTAGTAATGAAAACATTAACAGTACGGGTATTACCATCTAAAAATGGATAACAATCCCATAATTTAAGCATTATATCAATAGCATGATTCATTTTTTCTTCTTCATTTAACTTATTAATATCAGTATTATTAATTTCATTAAATACTTCTTCAATTTTAGATCTAATATTTTCATGACTACCATATGTACATAATATATTATTTAAAGCTTTCTCTCTTTTTTTTATATCTACTGTTCGATATTTCCCAGCCCAATCATATAAATCTTGAAATAAATAAAAATGAATATAACGAAAATATTGTGGATTTAATTCAAAATCTTTCCCTTCTAAAAGTTCAACTGCTCTTAAAGTAGTTAAATAACTTTCTACTTCTTGTAATTGTTCTTCTTCTGTAATATCAAGTTTGTTTTTAAATTTAAACTCCCCCATCTGCACTTCTTGTCAACACCTTTCTTAATAATTTTATGAAAACAGTATTTATTATATCATATTTTTCAAATTTAACCAAAAATAGAGCCCTAGAATCAGCTTCTAGGGCTCTATAACCACACAGAATAAATCTATGTGGTAATAATATAATATGCATATAATAAAAATATATACACAAATTATTATATTTTTATTCCGCTACTTCTTTTTTTAATCTTTCCATTACAATCTTAATTATTTCAAACATTTTATCACGATCAGTTAAGGTTTCAACATAAAAATCTTCACCTTCAGTTACTACTTCTCCTATTACTATTTCAATTTCATTATTATTAACTAAATATAAGTATTTTTTATCATCTAGTTCCACTATTTCCGCAATATAATATTGTTTACCAGTATCAAGAGTAATTGATTCGCCTTTTTCGATTTTTATCATTTTATATTCTCCTATCTTGGCCTTCCGTCTAATTCATTTTGTTGATCAATTTCCTCTAACTCATCTAATACAATATTCCCTTTTTCTAATTCTTCTAGATACTCAATAGTTTGTTTAGTTCTTAACTTATCTTCTTTTTCCCAAGTTTTAATTCCCCAATAAGTCATTCCAGCCATAGTTAATGACGCAATAGTTAATGCAATTAAAGTTTGTTTCCATTGTGTTTTTTTATTAGTTTTAGTATTACCAGTAACTTTATAACGTCCTCTTTTTTGATTTAATAATCCATTTACAGCATCATCATATCTTCGATCCACATTAATCCCTTCCTTTGTTAATAGTATATAACTTTTTTTAACGAATAACAAACAATATTGTAAATACTATGTTAAATATTATAAGTTTTTTATCTACCAATTGATCTATATTTTATATTTGTTTTTTTTATTTCTTCTAATGAATAGCAATTACGACCATCATATATAATTGGTGTATTCATTAACTCTTCATATTTATTTAAATTAATATTAACAATTTCTGGCCACTCAGTAACAATAAACGTAATATCTTTTTCTTTAATAGCATCTTCAACAGTTTCACTATATTTTACTTTATCACCAAAAAGTTTTTTAAAATTATTCATTGCAACTGGATCATATACAGTTACTGTAGCATCATAATCAAGTAATAAGTTTACTATATCAATAGAAGGTGCCTCTCTTAAATCATCAGTACCTGGCTTAAATGACAATCCTAATAATGCAACTTCTTTATCTTTTATACTATCACCAAAATCCTCTTTAGCCATTTCAAATAATTTTGTTTTTTGCAATTTATTTACTTCAATAGTAGCTTTTACTGTATTCATTTCACAACCAAATTCTTTTGATAAGTAATATAATGCTTTTGTATCCTTTGGAAAACAAGAACCCCCATAACCAATACCAGCTCTTAAAAATTTATTACCAATACGACTATCATATCCCATACCTTTTGTTACATCTTCAATATTAGCGCCAACTTTTTCACAAAAATTAGCAATTTCATTTACATAAGATATTTTAAGTGCTAAAAAATTATTTGAAGCATATTTAACCATTTCTGCACTACATCGATTCATTACTATATAAGGAACATTATACGGATCTTTAGTTAAAGGTTTATATAATTCTTCCATTACTTCCCTAGCTCTCTTATTTTCTGCTCCGACAATTATTCTTGCCGCATGAAAAGTATCTCTTACAGCTGTACCTTGTGCTAAAAATTCAGGATTAGATACAACATCAATATTTACATCATTTATTTTATTTTCATTTAAATATTTTTCAATCTCCTCATTAGTACCAATTGGTACTGTTGACTTAATTACTACTATTACATCACATTCAATATTTTCAGTAATTTGCTTACATACATCATAAACATATTCAAGATTGGCTGAACCATCTTCTTTTTCTGGTGTCCCTACCCCGATAAATATTACTTCAGCATTTTTGTATGCTTTCTTGTAATCAAGTGTATATATAATCTTATCTTTATTTTTTTTCATTAAATCTTCTAAGCCCTCTTCATAGATAGGACTTATACATTTGTTTAATAATTCAATTTTCTTTTTATCAACATCTACACAAGTAACATGGTGGCCAATTTCGGCTAATACTACTCCTGTTACTAAACCAACATATCCTGTTCCTGCCACTGCTATTTTCATATTATCACTACTCCTCTAATAAAATTATACCTTAATAATTAATAAAAACCAAGTTGTTACTTTATTAAAATCTGAAATATATAAACGGATTAAATGAAGAATTAACTAAATGCATAATACTTATTATAAGTATTGCAATTAAATAAAAATCATATAAATATTTAAAAAATTGCTTTTTACTATTATCCATTTTATTTAATAAATTTTTAATAAGCGGTGTACAGCCAATAGCTGCCAATATAAAATATGGAAATAGATGCATTAGATTATCATTAACGGTAAAGAAACTTACGATATTTGTTTCTTTATATGTAAACATTCTTGATAAATATTTAAATAAATTAGTAACATTATCAACTCTAAATAATACACGACCAATGATAATTAAAAAAATAGCATATAAATGTTGTAGTAATCTAGGGATTTTTTCTAACAATTTATTTAAAAACAATTTTTCCATTACCATGAAAACAGCAGCATATAATCCCCATAAAACAAAATTCCAACTAGCCCCATGCCATAAACCAGTAATAGACCAAACAATAAACATATTAATAATCCATCTAAATAAAGAAACTCTACTTCCACCTAAGGGAATATATACATAATCACGAAACCAGGTACCAAGAGAAATATGCCATCTACGCCAAAATTCTCCCATACTTCTTGCTATATATGGATAATTAAAATTTTCTAAAAAATTAAAACCAAACATTTTTCCTAAACCAATGGCCATATCACTATATCCGGAAAAATCAAAGTATACTTGAAAAGTATATGCAATTGCAGCCATCCAAACAGCCAACGTTCCAAATTGACTTGGATTATTATTAAAAACTGCATCTGCAAATAAAGCCACATTATTAGCAATAACAACTTTTTTCGCAAGACCAATAATAAATCTTCTAATCCCATCTGCAAACATCGAAACGGTTACTTTTCTATGTTTTAATTCATCTTCTATTGTTATATATCGAACAATCGGACCAGCTATTAATTGTGGAAATAACGCAACATAAGTAGCTAGTGCTAAAAAGTTCTTTTGTACTGCTACTTTATTACGATATACATCAATAGTATAAGACATGATTTGAAAAGTATAAAAACTAATCCCAATCGGTAGTGGAATATTTAATAATGATAAATTTAAACCTAATAAATAATTAAGATTAACAATTAAAAAATCAGCGTATTTAAAAAAACCTAATAAACCGATACTAATTAAAATTGATAATATCAAAAATATTTTTGCTTTTATTTTATTATTTTTATATTTATTAATTAATAACGCTAAAATATAGTTGCTAATAATCGAAATAAGCATTAAAACTATATAAATAGGCTCTCCCCAGGCATAAAAAATTAAAGAGAATATTAATAAAATTAAATTTTTATATGCTATTTTTTCTTTTGGAATAATGTAATAAAAAAATAAAATCGTTGGTAAAAACAAAAATAAAAATGTAAAACTACTAAAAACCATTTTATACTCCTTCTTACTTTACTTGAAAATCATATCTTTCATTAATACTACTTATAAATAGTACCATGTCTATATCATTTTTATTAATATAATTAGTTAGAATAAATTCTTCACCAATTTCCCGTTCATAATGTCGTAAATCTACCACATAAGTATGATAAAAGTGGGAAGCAATCAAATTGTTAATTGAATTAGAAAAAGATTTTGATAATATTAACAAATTATTTTCGTCTTTATTATCAGGGAAAGTATAAATAACTTCACCTTCATCCCAGCCGTAATAAGCACCATAATGATTAACACCCTTACCCAATTTATAAATACCATTATTATACTCGGAAGCATGTCCATATTCTTTATCTTCTTGATTTACTTTGGTTATATGTTCTGGCAAATCAAATGTATAAACACAAAATTCATCATAATGTGAAAAATCTCTTATTTTCCTAGCCCTTGAACCATTAAAACGCACATTTTCGAAACATTTTCTAGTTTCAATTTTTATAAAGTCATCACTATTAAATAGTAATTTAACAATATCTTTATAACCTTCATAACTACCTATTTCATTCCAATGATGATCCGTTTTATAAAAATATTTTAAATAATCATCAACCGTCTTAATTTTCGAAGAATCCATATATTTTATTTCAGTGTTAAGATTTTCTAAAAAATAATTATTAATTGCATCAATATGTAAAAGATCAGAATGACGATTTATTTTATAAACGTAAAAATTAACATTAGGATTTTCCTTTTTAGATTCATTTATATTTTTTATCCCTTTTTTTAATTTATCAACTAATTCATCAAAATTATTAATTGGGGCAGCAACTAAATTACCAGAATTACCAATTTCATATACATTATTTCCCAAAGGAATTAAATCATCATCAGTAGCAAATTGTCTAATTAATTTTCTAACCAAAAATGAATTAATTACTTTTACTTTATTAAAATTAATTTTAATTGTTTCCCCTAATACAAATTGATCAGAAAAAGCCGTTTCAATCTCTTTTTGATAATTCTCCGAAAACAATTCCGATAAACTAAGATGTGGAAACTTCATTAATGTTCTATTTTCAAGTGAAGAAGAATATTTTTGCCCTCTTATCATCATTAAAGCTAAAATAGATATTATAAATAAAATATAAACAAATATAAACAACCGATCCCGCACAATTTCACTCCTCAATTATATTCATATTTTAATAAAGTAATCACCCTTTTCATCTAAAAAAATTATATCCTAATAATCTTAAAAAAACAAGTGCTTTACTTTTCATATTTATAATAATCTGAACCTATTATATACTCACTAAATTTTATAATATCATTTATTTTTTTATTTACTTCATTTATATACTCATTTTCTAAATTATCACTAGTGTAATAAACATCACCATCATACCAAGAAAAATCTCTAAATATAACAAATCCTTCAGTATTATTATCTAAAGCATCTGACCCTACATAATAATTAGGATTCCAATTCAAACCGAACAAATTAGCTACTGTAGGTAAAATGTCCATTGTACTTGTGACTTTCGTTATTTCCTGATAATTTATATCATTAGCCCAAATTATAAGGGGGGTATTAGCCAAAAAATTAAACTCATCTTCTTCTTTTAATTGGTATAATAAATTTTTATCCATTCCATAAGCATAATGATCAGAAAAAGCAACAATAACAGTATCATCCAACTTTCCATCTTTACTAAGTGAATTAATTAACTCCTTAAAAAAATTATCAGTTTCATGCGATTGAGCCATAGCACATAAATATTCTTCGTTATTACTGTCAATATACTTCTTTACTATGTCAAGATTCTCCTTGCATTCTGCTTTTGAATATCGGTATGGCATATGGGCACTATAAGTGATTATAAAACTCATAAATTTATCATCAAAGACAATATCATCATATCTGTCTTTTATTAAATATGAATCAAAATTCCAATATCCATGTGTCAATTTCAAATCACTAGAACTATAATGTTTTTTATACCCAAAATTTAAATGGACATTTTCCCGATTATAAAATGTTCCATAATTTTTATGATAAGAGTTGGCATTATAACCTGCATTTTTAAATAAATTTGGCAATGAATAAGGAAAATAATTATTACTATAAGCATAATTTAATACAACTCTATCACCAAATGGTAAAAGACTAACATGAGAAATAAATTCGGAATTAAATGTATGACCTGCTGTGTAATTGGTTGAAAAATGATTAACAAAGTTTATCCCTTCGTTTCTCATTTTATACAAAGTAGGCATGTTATCTTCAGTAATCATCCAATTTTCGATGGTTTCCATCATTATAAATATTAGATTTTTGTTTTTAAATAACCCTGTATAATGATTTTCGCTAATTTGTTTAGGATTGTTCTTTATATAATTATTTATAAATTTAATTGCGTTTTCGTTATTAATACTTTGCTTTTTAAAAAAAGTAATATATAAGTCTTTATGCAAGTACTCATATAAACCAGATACCATGTATGCTTTTTTAGGAATACAATGACTTTCATAAATATATCTATTATTATCCCATAATGCCCATTCTGACCCTTTAGGACCTTTGCCTACAGTAAACCAAGCACATATATATGTAAATAAAATAAATATAAATACAATAATAATGTTTTTCCAATTTCTTAATTTATTCAACGAGGAACTAGTTTTAAAAACAATAAAACTAGTAACTAAATTAATTATAATTACAACCACATGTTTATAATTTAATGAAAAAAGCGCATCAATTGCAAATACTGCCCCTTCTTTAGCAAAAAATATATCCTTAAATGAAGGAACACTATTAAACAAACTATAAAATACTAAAACAAGTACAAATAATAAATTGAATATAGTTAATAAAATAAATAAAAATATTTTACGATGTTGTTTTGCAAATAAAATCGTGATTAAAAATAATAATGTAATCCAAGATAAAGTAAATAAATTAGAGGTAACATTAAACATAGATACATTACTTGATTTTGAATATAAATATCGGGTAATTACATCAAACCAAAAAAATAATCCAAAAAAAGATATGAAAAATAAATTTCGTTTATTCCAAAAAGAAAATTGAACACTATCATTTATTTCTTTTACTAAATTTTCTTTAAATTTATTAGTATTACTTTGATAAATTTTCGGTTTAAACATTTTTATCTCTTTTAATAATGAATCTAAATCATTATTTTCATTTAACTCTAATATATAACCTTCATCTTTAAAAATTTCAATTAATTCTTGTTGATGATCATCAATATGTTCACCATATTTTTTTAATCTAGAACATACAATTACTTTTTTACCCTTTTTTAAAGGCCCAATAATTGAACCAGTACCACCATGAGTAATAATAATGTCCGCTTTATCAATTAATTTTTCCATTTCGTCAAAACTAAAAAAGTCAACAATATTCATTTTTTTACTTTTATATTTAGTATGTCCAGCTTGAACTATAATTTCATCTTTAATATTAGATTTCTCAATATAGTCTAACAATCTTTTAAAAGATTGTTTTTGAGTACCTAATGTTACTAGTATCAATATATCCACCCCCAATATTTTGCTTTGGAATAATATTTTTTCATCGTTTCCCATTGCACTATAAAAGTAGTTGCGATAGGATAAACTAATCGACCAGATAATGTTGGGCTTGTCCTTTTGGCAAAACTTTCAATAAAAATTATTTTGCGTCTAAATAACCAACCAATATAACACATTGGTACTGCTGTATGAGCACCAGTTGTAATAATTACTTGTGGTCTATATTTTAAAAATAAAAAAATTGATTTAAAGATATTAAAAGTAAATTTAAATACATATGAAAATAAATATTGTCTTGAACCATATAATAAATACTCTATTTTGTACTTATTATGAAAATCATTGGTTATATCTGTTTTTTCTGTAACCAACACATATTTATAATTAGTAAACAGATCTTTTAATTGTAACATTTGGACAAGATGGCCACCAACACTAGATATAAACATTACCTTTTTTATATTTTTCATTTTACCCTTTGCCATTTTTTCAATCAAATTTATGTATGATCTTATTTTATTTTTTCTCTGACTTCGAATTTCACGTTCCAATATTTTTGTTGATAAAAACTTTTTATTAAATAATTTACTATAAAATTTAAAATAATTTAAAAAAATATCCTTAAAATCAGCAAATTTTTTTGTTTTAATTCTATTAAAATTACTATTAATTCCTACATTTGCATAATAATACGCTAAATTCTTATATCCCCTTTTTAAAAGTTCTTCTACTATCATTTTCATAACTTCAACTCGTCCATAAATTGATTTAAGAGTCACAATTTGAACTTGGGATTTATTATTAATATCCTTTCTTTCTCTTCTATAATAAACTTCACCAGTAATTATTTTAATTTTCTTACAGTTCAAATTATAAAACACTGAAAAATAAGTATCTTGACTAGAGTATTTTCTTGGAAAAATAGTTTTTGCTTTTTCGATAATTTCCTTTTTAAATAATCGACCAGAACATAAATATGATAATTTTTCAAAAGTATAGTATGAACATTTATTTAAATCAATAATTTGTTTTTTATAACTTAATTTTTTCTCTCTTAATGGATACCAATTAGTTGCTCCGTCTGTCCATATTGTTCTACCAATTACTAAATCTACATCTTTATTATAATTTTTTACTAAAATTTCTAAAGTTTTAGAAGGTAAATAATCATCTGCGTCTAAATAATATATATATTCTCCTCTTGATTTTTCCAACCCATAATTCCTTGCTTTACCAGGTGCACCATCATTTTCTTGCGAATAAACTTGGATTCTTTTATCTATTTCTTTATATTTTTTCATTATTTTAAGTGAATTATCAGTAGAACCGTCATCTACCATTATAAGTTCAAAATTACTATAAGTTTGATTTAACACAGAAATTATCATTTCATCAAGATATTTTTCTACATTATAAACAGGTACTATTATCGAGATAAGTTTATTGTTTTTCATACTTTATACCTCCTAAATTATACAAAAGTAATATAATCATAAATGCACTATAAATAGTAATGTAAGAACCAACAAAAATATGACCTGCTATACCAGCAATTCCTAATATTAAACATACAGGAATTATATAGGCAATATTTTTTAAAGAAAAGTTTTTAACAGATTTTTTAATTATTTTTTTTGAAATTAATCGTAAATAATAACCAGTAATTATTATAAATACAATTATCCCATATAAACCATTATTGAAAAATATATCAAAATAATCAATTTCAATTAATTTTGAATTTAAATAAGAATTATTTCCCGTCAAAATAAACAAAAATCCAAAACAATTATTTTCATTCGAACTAAAATTAGTTTTATTAGTTAAAAAATCATACCTACCACTTAATAAATCAATTTCTTCGTTCTCACCAGTTACTTTTAAATTATATGATAAAGGAGTAATAGGAAAGATGGATATCATTACTAAAATAATAACTATTAATATCCCAATATTTATTTTATTAAATTTATTGTCTTTAAAACATCCAAAAATAGTAATTCCTAAAAATATAAATAATGTTAACATTATGCCTAAATAAGGAGCTTTTGTTCCAATAGCAAGTTGACACAAAATACTTATTATCAAAACTCCAAAATTTATAAATGACTTATCCTTTAAAAAGTTATATAAAATTATTGGAAAAATGATTGTTAATAAATGTCCTATACTGTTAGAAGAAACAAACCAACCACTAAAACCAATTTTGTTACTAGCCTCATAACTTTCTATAACTGTACCAGTGATATAAGAAATTAAAAAAATAAAACCAATATATATTACAATTATTTTAAAGATATTAAAAATAGTTTCAAACTTGATTTTATTTCTTCTAAAATACGTTTCAAATCCTCCTAAACAAATAAGAAACGAAATGAAATAAAAAACATTATAATAATCCCAAAAAAATGAAACCTCTGAAAACCTTAATATAAAATTAGATATATATGTAAAAATTAAACTTGACCACGCTAATATAACAAATTTCCGATTATGTTTTTTACCATATTTATAAGAATAATAAGTAAAAAATAATACAATTAAATTATATATAATAAACCAACCAACCTTTTTTAAAGGAATAATTATAAAAAAAACCAACAAAAATATAGGTTGAAAAATAGTAGCAATTAACCCATTATGATGCATGAAAAGAATATCTTCGAAATCTAACGAAATATCAACTATAATAACAAGCAATAAAATATATGGAATTAAATGTTCCCATTTTAATATACCCTTATTAATTTTATTTTCTAGTTTAATTGCATTACTTATTACTGTTTTTACCATATTCAATTCTCCTTGTATAATAAATTAATGATAATAATCTTACTCTTGTCCAAAATAATTTATTTGTTACATTATATTTTTCCAACATTTTATAAAAAGCAAGATTATATGGTATAAAATCCTTTATATTAAATTTACTAACTTTAATGTATTCAATTAAACATTCTAATAGATCACCAGTATTTATATAACTACTTTTTATTAAGTTTATTATACCTCTTAATCTATAATTAAATAAATGTTTAGCATAATCTTTATCAATATTATAAAAATATAAAACTAAATTACTCATCACTATTAACCTACCATTAATAGTTCTAATATCTCTTTTTTGCATCAAAGATATATTAGACCTATCTATTCTATCTCTATAAAAATATACCACCTCATCAATTATAGTTATTTTTTGAGTATAATAATTAGCAATGGTCGAAAAACATGTATCTTGAGATGGATATTTTCTTATAAATTCTATTTTATTATTTTTTATTAAACTTGTTTTATACAATCTTGTATGAACTACTGCTGATAATTCATCACGCTTAAAATAATCCGTTTTTTTAAAATATAAAGTTTCTTCATCAAGAGTATATTCACCCCATACTTTACCATTATCATTAAATCTAATATTTTTCCCTATTACTATATCACTTTTAGTACTAATCAATTTATTATATAAGATTTCTAATGCCTTTTTGGGAATCTTATCATCAGAATCTAAAAATAATAATGTTTCGCCTTTTGCCTTTTTTATACCAACATTACGCGCCTTACCTGGAGCTCCATCATTTTTTTGATTATACAATTTAATATTTTGGTTATTTTTCTTATATAAATTAATTATTTCAACTGATTTATCAGTAGAACCATCGTTTATTATTATTATTTCATAATCTTTTACATCCATAGTTTGATGTAAACATGATTCAATAGTTTCATTTATATATTTTTCAACATTATATACTGGAATTATAATACTTACTTTCATTTTTCACCTCATCATTTTAATAATTGCTTTATTTTGTAAGTTGCTTTTTGGTTATATTCATTAATATTATATTTAAAATTTTTACCTATTAATTCGTTTATCGCGCTTATTGTTCCACTATAAATACTATCAATATTATTTGCTACTAAGACACTAGTATTAGGTGGCGCAATATCATTGCATATTTCTTTCCCACTAGAAACTTTTGGTACCACAATAGGAATACCACATAATAAAGCCTCTATTAAAACTAATCCGAATCCCTCAATATAAGATGTCAATAAAAATAAATCCGCTTGCTTTATTAAAGGAAAAGGATTGCTTTTTTGACCTAAAAATTTAACATTCTTTTCTATTTTTTTTACTTTTACCAATTTAATTAATTTTTCTTTTTCAGGGCCATCACCAATAATATAACCTACTATTTTTTTATCCTTAATTTTATACTTTAACTTTTCTATTATTTCAACAAATCTTTCAAAACCTTTTTGTGGAACAAGTCTACCAACTGAAATTATTTTAATATCGCCTGTTAATGTAGTATCGGGTTTTTCTTGTAATTTTTCCTTTATTTCTACTTCATCTATCAAATTATAACAATAATCTAATTTATCTTTATATTGAGGCATTAAAATTCCAAAATTTTGCATTGAACCTTTGCTTACTGCCACTATTTTATCAAAATACTTATATTTAAATTTCATTCTGTTATATTGTTTTTTAAATTTTGATTGCAAATTAATTCTATTTTTATAATCACTATGAATCCATATATATTTTTTCTTTGCTTTTACCAAAGCAGCAAACATATCAGTAATATTATTATATCCATTGAATGCTATAGCATAGTCGTATACCTTTTTTATTTTTAATCTTATAATCATTTTATTTAACAATGGTACTCTAATTAATAATTTAATTAATTTTTTATTTGTACGATTATTATTATTAATCTCATATACATTTATATTAGACGGAATATCATTTAAAAGTAATCCCTCTTTTTCAAATAAAAATAAATCTATTTCATATTTATTACTATCAATAAACTTTAATAAATTAACTAATGATTCTTCAATACCGCCTATTTTTAAATGGCTATTCGTTATTAATATTTTACTTTTTTCTTTCATAACACCACAATTCTCCTATTTTAAAATCATATTCTGGAGGATCAAACTTCTCAAAACCACAACCATGAGTAAAAGTTAATTCACCAAAATATATTTTTCCATTAATGTTAAATAAATCTACTCTAACATAATCAAAATCATTAGAGAATTTTTTAGCAATCTCTTTCATTTTTTCAAAATTTTTAGGTTTGTGAATTTGGCTTTTGTTAAAACCATGTCCAATTGTGAACGGAAGCATATTCCAGTTTTCGTCATATACCTTTCTTTTATGATCCAGAAACCTATCATAATCATATTGTATAAGCATTTTTATTTTACCTTTTTTATTAAAACAATGAAATTTTATATCACTTGGTATTTCATTATTTTTATTAAGCAATAATTTTTCAATTATAATCTTAGGTTTTATCTTATTATAAAAATATTCTTGTCCTTTAGAACCAAACTTTACTTTTAAATATCTATTAAATTCTTTTATTATTAAATCAGAATTTTCTTTATTTTTATCATATACTATCCGAACATATCCAGAACCATGATTTGTTTTAATTACAAAAGAATCAGGTAAAGATTTCCATTGTTCTTTTGTTAATTTATCAGTTACCAAATATATTGGAATTAAATACTCTTCACCAATTTTATTTTTAACGTATTCTCTTACTTTATATTTATCTGCACATAAAGTAAATAAAGGATTTTTATCATACACTTTCCTAAATTGAATCTTCTGATTAAAAGATTGTGGTTCTTTATTAAAATCAATTTCATAACCTAAAGAATTTTTAAATTTCTTTGTTATATATCTTTTTTCTAATTTAAACATTGGTATAACATAATTAAGGTAAATAATTCTTAAAAACTTTTTTATCATTTTGAGCCTCCACTATTTTAAAAATCTTTTTACAAATTTTTTAAAATCTTTATTAATTATATAAAATATGATAGTTATTACAATTATGTTTATAACAAAAACTATACTTATAATTAAAATTAAAACCCAAATATTATCAAAACTAACAATATTTAAAACTAATTGATTTATATAATATAAAATTAAAAATAAACCAAAAGAAATAATATACCATTTATAATAATCAAAAATTGATTTATCTAATACTTTTTTGTAAGTTAGTTTAACATTAAACGGAATTAATATCAATTGACTACTTATAACTGTTGCTAATAATACACCAAATATTCCCCAAAATTGTACAAATATTATGGATAATACTATATTACATACGGCTTGCATAATTGTAAACATTTTTGATTCTTTAAATAATCCATTTGCATCTCTTATCACATAAATAGGTTTAATTAATATTCTACCAAAAATAATTATAGTAAATAAAAATGATGTTATAAATGGCAATACAAATTCATTGCCTATCCATATCGAAATAAAAGCATTTATTCCAAATTGAAAGGTTGCGCATATAATTATTGTAGACCAAAAAGAAAATGCTAGCATTTCATAATAAGTATCATTAGTATTTTTCTTTTCAGCAAAGATATTACCAAAACTAGCACTAACGGCGGTAAAAAACCTAGACATCATTTCCGTTAAAAACTTCGCAATATATTCATAAGCAGCATATATGGTAACAGCGGTCAAGTTTAAAAATATTGATAAAATTAATATATCTGTTTTCGAGAAAATAATAGAACTAATCTTATGAACAAATACATCCTTAGTTATACCAACAGCAGAATTATCTGCTTCAACATTATCAAAATTTAACCATGAATATTCTTTTTTTGTTTTTCTAATAATTAAAAGATTACTAATTAATGCAACAAATATATCAATTAATATAATCATAATTAAATTAAAGCCAATAGTAATTAATATTACTTCAATAATTCTAAAAATTATTTTAAATCCATTTCTAAAAGTATTAACTATATATTTATTTTGATCCGCTTGAAGTAATGTATGATAAGGTAATCCAAACATATAATCAACTAAATACTGTATAGAATATAGAAAGAAAACAATCGAAATAAATATAGGTGCTAGTTCTTCTGTTTTTATAACAAAAGGAGTTACAATTGAAACTACAAGCCCACCGATGAAAATAATTATTCCGATTTTACGAAAAATAGCTATTGAACCTTTTACAATTGATTTTACTTGTTCTTTATTTTTATTAGCAAGTGGTTCATATAATTTATAAATAACAGCCGTTCCAAAACCTGCTTCGGCAAGTGCTAAGTAAGCAAAAACTTGTGTTGCTAATTGAACAAGACTATTTACTTCTACTCCAAATACATCTATAAATAATCTTATTTTTATAAAACCTAAAACGCCTAATATAATAAAAGGGATGGCATCAGTTAAAAAATTTAATATGCTTTTTTTTGTTCTCATGTATCATCATCTACTCCCATTATTTATTAATAATCTAATATTTATTATATCAAAGTTTAGAATGAAAAAAAAGGAAACATCGTTATAATTATTATCCCCTTTTTTTAACAAACACATTACACATCTTTGCTACTTTATATACTATAATCTCACTTTTATTTATAGCGTATGCTTTCCCTGATGCTTTCCCACCAATAGTTGTTGCTGCTATAACTGAATTTATTATTAATACGGTAAGTAACAAATCTATATTATAATGCCCAGAAATGGTTGTTGCAATTACTACTCCTGCAGCTCCTGTTATTACGTTACATATATCACCTATTACATCATTACAAAATGCTGATACTTTTTCGGCATTTTGTAATAATTTTATTGCTGTTTTTGATCCTTTTATTTTTTTTGATGCCATCGTATTAAATGGGGCTTGTTTTGCACTTGTTACTGATATACCTACCATATCAAAAATAACCCCTAATACAATAAAGAAAATAATAATAATAATACCTAAAATAATATTTACTTCTCGTACTAAATAATCAGATATGCCAGAAAAAAAGATTGCTATAAAAAATGCCAAAATAGTTATTTGTGCAATCCATTTAACATCTATAATTCTTCTTACTGGATGTGTATATTTCTTTAACTTTTTCTCATATTTCTCTTTATATTGCTTTGTTTTCATACTTTGATTCACTCCATAATTTTATGTGGTATTAATATGATAAACCTTACGTCTTAGGTCAAGTTGGATTTCCCTTATTCTTACCTTTCATTACTAAAAGGCAGTTCCCTTTTAAAAGAATAAATGCTTCATCACTGATAGCATGACTTGATTGCCACTTAGTACGTATTGCAATCCCATATTAATAAACAGCCTAGAAGTTTTCCCCATTGTAATTTCAATTACTAATCCTTTTTTGCAAATATAGTTTCAAATAAGCTTTCTCCTATAATTCCCTATATTCACTCAAGGCAAGCTACACTATTCACAGCTTATCACCGCAAAATAGGTTTAATCTCTATTCGTAATAGTTATTCTATTACAAGATAGAGTCTCCACGAATAATTGGGTCATTGATCCATATGCCATTACGGTATGCCCAAAGACTCATTCATCCAGCACCCACCCCCCCACTGGGCGTAGGAAGCAAGCACCAGAAGCTTCACAGGTATGCTCTTTAACAGCTTTTTAGTTCAGTCTTCGTAATGAAATTAACCACTAGGATACTGCACCACATACTAATTATACCATGAATTCTAAAAAAATATTATTATATTAACAAAAAAACTATTGCCTTTTACGTTCCTTCACTAATGATTTAGGTAACTCCTTTTTATCTTTTTTAGGATTATATTCCCTTATTTCATTAACATATATTTCCCCATTTAAAATGGGTCTTTCACTAGCATAATCAATTAAATCATAATATTCCTTAGTATATGGATCAAATACTAAATCAATATCCATAATAATACACTTTATTTCTTTAATATTAACTGGTTTACCATTTTGTTGTTCTACTACTTTTCCAATAAATAATTTATCAAAACCATGGTTCATTTTAACCCTCCTTTAATATTTATTTTTGACATTGGGGACAATAACAAGTCCCACGACCACCTACTTTTATTTTTTCAATAATAGTACCACAATAAGAACATGGTTCTCCTTTTTTATTATGGACTAATAATTGATTTTGAAACATACCTTTAATCCCATCAAGTGAAGAATATGTATAAATAGTAGTTCCTTCTAATTCAATGGCTTGTTTTAATATCTTTCTTGTATTCTTAATAATTAATGCTAGTTCTTTATTTTTTAATTTATTGGTTGCTTTTTTTGGATTAATACCTGATAAAAATAATATTTCATCAACATATATATTACCAATTCCAACTATAATACTTTGATCTAATAAAGTGCTTTTAATGGCTTGTTGTTTATTTTTAAATTTTTCTTTTAAATAAGACACTGTTAACTTATCATCAAAAGGTTCTAAACCTAAGTTTTTACTTATGAAAAACGCTTCTAATTCATCTTTTTTAATTAGATGCATTTGACCAAATTTACGCGTATCATGATATCTTAACTCTAAATCATTATTTAAAGAAAAGATAACATGTTCATGTTTATTATAACTTTCTTCTTTGTCCTTAAAGAAGAATTTCCCTTCCATTCTTAAATGGACCACTAAATAATATTGTTCTAATTCAAAGATTAACCATTTACCTCTTCGATTAATATTAACAAATTTAGTTTCTTTTATATTTTGTAGAAATAATTCCTTAGTCGGATAATTAATTATTTTATCCGTATAAACAGTTACTTCCTTAATAATATTCCCAATTAATCTGGGTTTTAATTTATTTTTAACGGTTTCTACTTCTGGTAATTCAGGCATTATATCACCTCATTGCTATTTATTATATCAATAATTTTATAATTGACAAAATCCAGTTTTTTCTATACAATAACCAATATTAAAAAGAGGGATAATATGACTAAAACATATGAATGGGATACAAAGTTTATTAATGAAAAATTAGAAACATTAGAAAAAGCTTATAAAAAGAAAAATCTAAGTCGCCAAAAAAAAGCCATTATTAAAATAAGCATGGAATCATATCAAAATGTATTAGATTTAATGAAAAATCAATTACCAATGGAAAAAGAAGAAAACAATGACGATAAACAACCTCTTATTTATTTAATACTTCATCTTTTTAGCCAAGATATTGAAAACTTATATCAAACATATCCATATCTTTTAGATGATGAATTTAAGCAAATATTAGTTGCCCTAAATAAAATAGAAAAGCAACCAAATATAGAATTAAAAAAAATAAATACTTCAGAGGAAGAAATAATTAATAATGTTAAAGTTTTTTATCACGATTTAGATCCTTCTCTTTATAATGAAATATTAAAGATAGAAAAAATAAATCCTAATTGTTATCAGTTTTTTAATTATTTACCTGATTATGGTCATTGTATTATTGATTTATACCATCGTATTCCTTATATTGCTATAAGAAGAACTAATACTATTTATGAGGAATATGCTCTTACTCATGAATTAATTCATAGTATGGAAATCATTAATAATGGTGCCTATTTTAGTGATTTTCATAATATTACAAGTGAAACTTTATCATTATTAATTGAGATGATATTACATGATTATTATCAAAAAAATAATTTATATAATAATGAAACACATATAATGAATACCAAAATTAATAATTATATTTTAGAAAAAACAAAAATTGTTACTACTCAATTAAGGGCCCTAAATATATTAAAAACCGAAAAAAAAATTAACCAAAAACTTTTAAAAAAATACATACCTGATTTACCATTTTTAGAAATAATAAATTATTTATCAATTTACTTATATGATTCATTAATAAATGTTATTTCATATTATTATGCTCAACAATTATTTAAAGTATATCAAGAAAATCCAAATGAATTAACAAAACAGCTTAAACAAATTTTAACCCAAAAAAATCATAATGATTATTTAAAGCAATTATTTAATACCTTTAATATTAATACAGAGATGTTTAATAAAAATAAAAAAATATTAGTCAAAAACTAATATTTTTTTCATATGGATTTATATGAACGATAACATATTTTATTTCACTATTATTTTCTAACAGCTTTGTTTCAACAGCATGTGCAATTTGATGTGATTCGCGTAAAGAACTATCAGCATCAACACTAATTTTTAAAGAGGCATTATAATAAGAACCATATTTCATTAAAATCAGTTCATCAATTTCTTTAATCCCTTCTACTTCATAAATTAAATTTTTTGTTTCTTTAATAACAAGTTCATCATTTTCTCTTTCTCCTAATAAAGTAATAATATTATCTTTTAAAATTTGAAATGCAGTTTTAATGATAAACAAACTAATAATAATACAACCTAGTTTATCGGCATATTTAAAAATACTTACATATGATGATAACTTATATAATAAGACCGTTATTAGTACTGCTACTGATGATAACACATCAGCTAAGTTTTCTTTTCCACTTGCCATTAAAATATTACTTTTATACTTCTTAGCATTCCTAATTACATATTGCGATAAACTATATTTACTTATAATTATAAGTAAAACCACCCCTACTACTATATTATTATAGATTGTCACATCAATTTTCATATTTACTGCATGATATATTAAACTTAAACCAAGTATCATTATAATAATACCGATTACAATACTAGTGATATATTCGATTTTACCATGACCATAAGGATGTGAATTATCTGATTCTGATTTTGATATCTTTTGACCAATAATAGCAATTATATCAGTCATCATATCACTTAATGAATGAACACTATCAGCTATTAAAGTTTGTAAATTAAATATTAGGCCAGCTATTAATTTTAAAATAACAAGAAAACTATTTACTAATAAGCTAATAATCATTGTCTTATCTATTGGTTTCATATAATACCTCACTTATTTTCTAATTAAACAAAGTCACAGCAACTACCTTGTGATACATTACTTACTACATTTTGTTCACAACATGTATAATGTGGAACATAAGTATGCCTACAAATATGATTATTTATAATTCTAGTATTAATTGGGCATATATGTTTTACTTCATGACAAATATTACGTTGAACACATCTTTCAATTGGTTGTTCCATAATTGGTCCGGTAGGACACATTGGTTGTGGACAGCAGCCATAACGATCATCTATCATTGGGGAATATCCATAATCATCATTATCCCATGCTTGTGGCATACATTCATCAGGATAACCTCCTGGAGTTGTCATTCCGGTTTGCCACATATCATCAGGGCAACAATTTCTTTCGTTAAATAACATTATAAATCCTCCTTTACTACTCTTATCATATGAAAGGATGGCATTTATGACTATGTTATTTAACTACTAGGACATCGGAAATTTAAAATTACCTTGTTTCATCATTTTCATCATTTTTTTCATTTGTTCAAATTGTTTTAATAATTTATTCACCTCTTGAACAGAAGTCCCACTACCTTGAGCAATTCTTTGTTTGCGACTAGCTTTAATAATATCTGGGTTCCTTCTTTCTTTAACTGTCATTGCTAAAATAATCGCTTCAATTCGAGCCATTTGTTTAGGATCAATATTAACATTACCTAATCCTAATTTAGAAGCACCAGGAATCATTTTTAGGATATTTTCAATCGATCCTAGTTTTTTTATTTGTTTCAATTGTAATAAGAAATCCTCTAAATCAAAATCACCTTTATTTATTTTTTTGCTAATTTTTTGAGCTTCTTCTTTATCAATTACTTCTTCGGCTTTTTCCATTAAAGACATTATATCGCCTTCACCAATAATACGACTAACCATCCGAGTTGGTTCAAAAAAAGTTAAACCATCTAATTTTTCACTTACTCCTACAAATTTAATTGGCACATTAGTTAAATGACGCACTGATAAAGCAACCCCACCTCTTGTATCGCTATCAAGTTTAGTTAAAATAGTACCCGTTAAATCTAATTTTTCATTAAAACCAGTAATAACATTAATCGCATCTTGACCCATCATACTATCAATTACTAATAATATTTCATGAGGATTAACTACTTCTTTAATATTATTTAATTCAGTCATTAATTCTTCATTAATATGAAGGCGTCCTGCTGTATCAATTAAAACTGAATCATAACCCTGTTCTTCCGCATACTTTAGACTGTTTTTAGCAATATCTACTGGATTACCCTGTCCTTCTTCATATACTTCAATATCTAGTTGTTTTCCTAATTGTTTTAATTGGTCAATGGCTGCTGGTCGATAAACATCACATGCGACAAATAACGTTTTTTTATTTTCGTTTTTACGTAAATAATTACCTAATTTACCAATCGTAGTAGTTTTACCACTACCTTGTAATCCTACTAACATAATAATGTTAACTTTATTACTTAAGTTTAATGATACTTGCTCTTTCCCTAATAATACTAATAATTCATCTTTTAATATTTTAACAAATACTTCACTAGGACTAAGACTTACTCTTACTTCTTCTCCTAGCGCTTTCTCTTTAACACGATTGGTAAATTCTTTTACTACTTGATAATTAACATCTGCTTCTAATAAAGCAAGACGAACTTCTCGCATAATATCACTAATGTTTTCTTCCGTTATTTTGCCATAACCACGAATATTTTTAATTGCTTTTTGTAATCGTTCCGTTAAATTTTCAAACACGTTGTCACCTCTACTCTAATTCTTTTAATTGTTTTTTTAATACTTCTGAATCAATTTGCTCAATTATTTGTTTTAATTTTAATCCTTTTTCATATAACTTAAGTTTAGATTCATATTCTAATAATTTGGTTTCTATATTTTTTATTTGTTTATGAATTGCATTTCGGCTAAGCCTATAATTTTCACTTATTTCACTTAATGATAAATTATTAAAATAATATTCTTCAAAATACTGTTTTTGTTTTAAAGTAAATAAATTACCATAATAATCATAAAGAATAATATAATAAGTACGATCTTCCATTTTTCACCTCAATAAATCCTTAAATAAACCATATATATATTTTTCTAAATCAAAACTTTGCAAATCTTCTAATTTTTCACCTAACCCAATATATTTTACTGGTATATTAACTTTTTCTTTAATAGCAAGTACGATTCCCCCTTTAGCAGTACCATCTAATTTAGTTAATACAATCCCGGTAATATTAGTTATTTCTTTAAAAGCTTGCGCTTGACTAATGCCATTTTGACCAGTAGTAGCATCAATTACTAATAAAGTTTCATGAGGTCCATCTGGTATTAATTTCCCGATAACTTTATTAATTTTGGCTAATTCTTTCATTAAATTAACTTTATTTTGTAAACGACCAGCAGTATCAATTAAAATAACATCATATTGTTCTTTAATTCCTTGTTCTATACTATTATAAATAACACTACTAGGATCACTATTGATTTGACCAGTTACTACTTCACAAGCAACTCTTTTTCCCCATTCTAGTAATTGTTCAATTGCGCCTGCCCGAAAAGTATCACCAGCAACAAAAAGTACTTTTTTTCCTTCTTGCTTTAATTTAAACCCCATTTTAGCAATGGTAGTTGTTTTTCCTACCCCATTAACACCAACAAATAATAAAACAGTTGGTCCTTTATCATTATAATTGATTTTAGTTGATAATATATCTTCATCGACATAAATAATAAATAATTCATCAATAATTACTTCTGTTAATAACTTAGGATCAGTAATTTTTTCTTTATCAACCCGTTTTTTAATTCGGTCAATAAAAGAAATAATGGTTTCTACCCCGATATCAGCCATTACTAATATTTCTTCTAATTCAGTAAAATAATCTTCATTAATTTGTTTATATTTTTGATTAAGTAGATTTAGCTTACTAATGAAATTATCCCTTGTTTTCGCCAATCCTTTTTCATAACTATTAACTGATGCTTCTTTACTGATTATATTCTTTAATTTATTAAAAATACCCATATTACCACCACTTAAATTATATCATGGATGAAAAATAAAAAAAAGACGAGAAATAGCTGTTATCTAACTAATTTTCGTTCTTTAACTAATTCTTGTTCTTTAACTAATTCTTTTTGCTTTTCTGTTGCAATATTATAATATTCTTTTGCTGTCTTAGGATAAGCCGTTATTAAACTATAACCTTTTTTCCTTTTCTTCTTTTTTAAAATAATATAATAAAATACTTTTTGACAAAGAATACAAATGTTTTCATCTTCTTGATAAATATTCATATAAGGACAATCAGAATCAACACAATGTTTTAAAATGTATTTTAACCAAGGTAAAGTTGCCATTCTTTCTTCGGAAAAAACCCGAACATCAAAATATGATTTAGTAACAAGATGATCAAAACTTTCCTCCCAAGGATATAATTTATTTATGTATTTTAATAATTCAATTTTTTTATTATGATATATTAAATCAGATGCATTTAATATTTCCGTTTTAAAATAATAATGAGCGTCTGTTAATAAATTAGGAATCCCTTTACTACAATCAAATGGATCGGGTAATTTAGGACATAATTTATAAACCTTTTTGTCCTTATTCATACTGCTTATCCCCCTTAACCAATATATGGTTATTATAACATGACTTTACATTTTTAAAAAATTATTTATATATTTTTTGAAAATTTATGCTATATTAATATTAGAAAGGAAGATTTTATGAAAATAAAACCAGTTGATCCAACTAGTCCTATTTTTAATAATTCTAATCAAAACCCTTTTAATCGTCGTAATCAAGAAGAATCAATTAAACGTTTAAAATTAATGCGCGAAAAATTAAAAAATAATTTTCCCAAATCTAATAATATAGGTAATAATAAAAAGGAAGATTCTAATCATATTGATATTAAAATATAAAAGTAATATTCAAAAACGAATATTACTTTTTTTATTCTTATAATCCTTCTCCAACTAATACTACTACCCGCCAACTATCCATACTACTTGCACGCCCATTTTCACCACCGAAGTCAAAAGTACCTGTATCATTACCATCATCAAAGCAACCACCACGATAAAACCACGGACGATTTGAAGAAGGCATTTGTGAATATTCACTATACCAAGAATTTTTACCATCAGATGAACTACTAGTTTCATATACAGCATCGCCTTTTCTATTTTTTGCATTGTTATAATTAATTTCTCCATCATCATCTGTTACTGTATATACATCTTTATATTTTGCATCAGCGCTTATTATTGATGAACCATAAGTATTTAAATTATTGTTACCATTATTGACATATGCTGCTACGTATTCAAATGAAGCACCACTCATATCATATATACCATAAACATTACCAGTAGTGCTTTGACCTGTATTACTAACATATGTTGTACCACTACCACCACCTGTATAATTTTCAGCATCATTTATCGTTATCCTAGCATTTTTTCCATATGCTGATTTCGATAAATATACAACTGCTCCCCATTCTGTATTTTTCATCATATGGGTATCAATATTTTTACTACTAATTCCCCAACCATATCGACTATTGCTTTCCATATTTCGAGAAGCATCAAACATATCACCTATTTTTATATTACGTAATGTAGATGTACCAGGTTTTATATCAATTGCTCCCGTGTTACCACTCACTTGAAATTTTGCTACCCACATACCAGTTAATTCTTTATCGTCAAAACTAAATGCTGAATGTTTTATATAATTAGTTTGACTATTACCACTATAAGTAGGTGTGATTGTAACTGTAGTACCATCACTTGCTTCATTAGTACTATTCTTTAAAAACTTAATATTTATTGTTCCCGCTGTATTAGTATGATAATTAGTTGATATTTGATATGCATATCTTGGGATCCATACCCAATAAGCAATTATGTTACCAGCGATATCTTTGCTAATAGCATTTGCCCATTTTTTATTACCATAATCATACCAATTAGAATCATCTACAGTCGTTTCAACAACAGTACTGCCGCTCCACTTAATCGGAATCATCCCCCGATATATAACTGGTCCATTAACACCTTTACTTGCTATATATCCTGGGTTACTTAAAATTGGATTTAATACTATTACTGTTCTTACTATTTCTCTTGCTTCATTTCCACTACTATCAGTTACATTATAAGTCACTGTATATTCACCTGGAGTATTTACATTAATATTACTATTTACTACTATATTATCAGTTATATCACCATCTATATTATCATTTGCTGTTCCACTAGCATCTACATAATTATCTCCTACATATATAGTTACTGGATTATCTCCTAATAAGGTTATTACTGGTCTAGTATTATCTAAATTAAAAAGATTAGATTCTTTAATGGTTGTATTACCAAATTCATCTTTAGCAATAATCCATAAATAATAACTACCAGTTTCATCAGATGGAGTTAAAATATCATCACCACTATTAAATGTATTATTAAAATCTTCTTCTGATGGTATATCCGTACTTGTACTCCATAAATATTTTAAACTATTATTATCAAGTTCACTATCATCAGATATAGTTACCTTAGTAGTATGACTCTTTGCATATGTTTCATTACCATTAGGATTAAAGGTTACTAC
>Ga0334900_1000621_pt1 | contig 48650 bp, 54 predicted proteins | sample GraSluR3_MG_2_FD_207231 | JGI IMG/M metagenome (GOLD analysis project Ga0334900, IMG submission 207231) | Sludge microbial communities from methane-producing bioreactor in Wageningen University, Netherlands - Granular Sludge_31_08-R3 | ecosystem: Engineered > Bioreactor > Anaerobic >... | reverse complement strand
CATTTATGTTATTTCTGATCATACCCGTTGCCTGGCATTCATGTTGGCAGATGGAGTCATACCATCCAATGTTAAAGAAGGTTACCTGGCACGTCTAATCCTCAGAAGAACCATTCGTTTCATAAAAAAATTAGGAATTAAAGAGTCCCTGGGAGATATCATGAATATCCAGCTTAACTTCCTCTCCCAGACCTATCCTGAAATCAGAAATCATCAAGAGCACATCTTAAGGGTTATTGAACTGGAGGAGAAACGTTACCAGAAAACCATCCATAAAGGACGACAGATGGTTAAAAAGACTGTTAAATACCTTAAAAAAGATAATAAAGATGAAATGCCTTTGGAAACACTTATCAAGCTTTATGATTCTCAGGGTTTACCCCCGGACACTGTAGAGGAAATTGCACTAGATTTGGACTTCACCGTGAACGTTCCAGATAACTTTTACACTCTGGTGGCCGCTGAACACTCTGAAGAAGAGGTGGAAGAGGAAGCACCAGTGAAATTGGACTTCCCTGAAACCAGTCTTTTATTTTATGATGAACCTCAGGAAACAGAATTCAGTGCCAGATTCCTGGGATTGTATGAAAACAATGTAATCCTCGATCGTACCCTTTTCTATCCTGAAGGAGGAGGACAACCTTCTGATGTGGGCTTTTTAGATACTGGAGAAGAAAAAATAAGAGTTTTGCATGTTGAAAAACTCGACGGAATTGTTCTACACAAAGTAAAAGAAGAAAAATTGGAAAAACTTAAACGCCGTATTGGTTCCTCCTTCAAAGGTAGTATTGACTGGAACCGACGTATTTCCCTGGCCCGCAATCACACCGCCACTCACCTCCTGGTAGCAGCAGCCCGGAAGGTTTTAGGAGATCATATCTGGCAGGCAGGGGCTCAGAAGGGTGTTAAAAAATCCAGGATAGATTTATCACATTATCAGCGCATTAGCCAGGAAGAACTCGATGAAATCGAATTAATGGCCAATAGATGGGTGATGGACAACATCCCTCTGGAGACTCAGTGGATGGACCGCACAGAGGCTGAGAAAAAATACGGATTCATACTCTATCAGGGAGGTGTGGTTCCTGGAACCAGTATAAGAGTGGTTCAAATTCCTGGTGTGGATGTACAGGCCTGTGCAGGTACTCACTGCGATTATACTGGCCAGATAGGATTAATTAAAGTTAACCGAACTGAACGGATCCAGGACGGAGTGGAACGTCTAGAGTTTTCTGCTGGAGAAGCTGCAGTGGAGTCCATACAGACTAACGATGCTCTGCTGCAGGAAAGTGCTGCTGTTTTTAAAGTGGAAGTAAATCAACTGCCAAAAACCAGTGAAAGATTTTTTACAGAATGGAAATCTTTTAAAAATGAAGTTAAACGTTTACAAGGTCAGATAGCTAAACTTAAAACTGAATCTCTCATAAAGGAGACTGAACAAATTAATTCATTATCCTTCTTATCAGACACTGTAGAGGCAGATATAGGTGAACTGGTTAAAATGGTCACTCAACTCACTGATGATGGGGGAGTGGATGTAGTTGTACTTGGGAATACAGAAGGAAAGATCGCAGGGGCAGCATCAACCAAAGCATTGGATCGGGAAATAAAAATCAACGAGATCATCAAGGAAGCGGCACAGATCATGGGTGGTGGAGGTGGGGGTAAACCTAACCTGGCCCAGGGAGCCGGACGATATAATGATAAGATCCAAGAAGCCCTTGAATTTGTGCGTGAAAACCTAAAAGACAAATTAGCTCAGAAAAATCTTAATGGATTTAGTTAAAAGATAGTTTACACCTAAAGATTTGATTATTGCAAAAAGTTATGCCTAAGGAGTTATACTAAAAAATTTGTATCCATACATATTTTAGGTGAATTAATTTGAAAAAAACCATCCAGCAGATTAAGGAGAAGATCAAAGAGGGTAAAGCCACTGTTCTCACTGCCGAGGAAGTAACCCAGCTAGTGATGAATGGTGAAGAACCCACTGTTGAAGATGTTGATGTGGTAACTACTGGAACCTGTGGTATCATGTCAGGAACAGCAGCCATCTTCCACATCCCTGTCGCAGACCCTGGAGCCTTCAAAAAAGCCAAAAACATCCTGTTAAATGGTGTTCCTGGATTCCCTGGACCCTGCCCCAATGAATGGTTAGGTTCAGTTGATCTGATGGTTTATGGTACTTCCCATAGTATAAATGATCCACAATATGGTGGAGGATTCCTTTTTAAGGATATAGTTAGGGGAGAAGAAATTGAAATCGAAGTAGAAGACCTTGAAGGTAATATTATAAGGTCAACTGCTACTCTGGATGATTTTGGAACCGCCCAAATGATTGGAACTAGATCAGCCTTTAAAAATTACACTGCTTTTATTAACCCCAGTTTTGAATCTGTTGCATCCATATTTAATGCAGTGAAAATGGATGGACCCTTTAAAGGGATTACATTCTCTGGTTGTGGGGAACTCAACCCACTCCAGAACGATCCACAACTTAGTTTCCTCCGTAAAGGCACCCGATTGTTACTAAACAATTCTGAAGGATTATTTATTGGTACTGGGACACGTAGCACTCCTGAAAAGCCCAATATGATGGTAACCGCAGATATGAAGGAAATGGATCCTCATTATATGGGTGGTTTCTGTACAGGAGCCGGACCTGAAGTATATAATAGTGTGGCCACAGCTATACCCATTCTGGATAACGAAATCTTGCAACAGACTTTCATCAGAAATGAAGACATATCATTACCCATTGCAGATATTAGAGGACGTCACAGTGTGTTAAGCCAGACCAGTTATGCTGTGTGGAGAGATACTGATGAAAGACCCCTTTATGAGGAAGAGTTATGTCAGAACTGTGGCACCTGTCTGGTAGAAGAAAGATGTCCTACACGAGCCTTCCAGAACCATAACCTTAACCAAGCCCAGTGTTTTGGATGTGGAATGTGCGCTTACACTTGTCCCTTTGGTATATTCCAGATGGAAAGAGGAACTGTCTCTATGGACTGGGAGGGGGAGACTAAAACCTTGGAAGTTAGCTGCCGCCAATCTGATATTAAACGAGCACGTGAACTGGCTCATGAACTTAAAAACAGAATTCAAAAAGGCAATTTTTTAATTAGTGAATTTTAAATTCATATTCTTTTATTTTATTTCATAGTGAGTTAGTGTTGTTATTTCTCTATTTATTATAATTCTCTTTAACTCTCAGTAAGTCCATCTAACTCCCTTTAACTCTTTAAACCCCATAAATCCCTAAATATCTTAAATATCTTAAATATCTTAGATATCCTATAATCTCCCTAAAATCCCCCTATAATCTTCCTATAATCTTCTTAGAATCCCCCTGTAATCTTCCTATAATCTTCTTAGAATCCCCCTGTAATCTTCCTATAATCTTCTTAGAATCCCCCTGTAATCTTCCTATAATCTTCTTAGAATCTCCCTATAATCTCCTTAGAATCTCCTTAGAATCTCCTTAGAATCTCCTTAGAATCTCCTTAGAATCTCCTTAGAATCTCCTTAAAATTTCTCAGCTTGGATTTATTCCTAGAAGTTTGAGAATTTCTTGCAGGATAATGTTCCTATTTTGAGTAGTTAAATTAAAAATCTTCACATCATCCCTATTTTTAACCTTCAAAATAAATGGGTGCCGGGAATGTTGATGGATAACTGCGATTACTGGTTTCTGACTTTCCATAACCTTCCAAACAGCATCAGGGAATTCTGTGCTTTTAAGTTCCATGGGTGCTATTTCATCTATGTATAATCAGCAGTTTCAAGAGCATTTTCCAGGGAGGATATACCTATTTCCTGGATGTCATTTAAATTAACTCTATATTTACCAATTACTGGCCCCGAAGTGCAGTGTATACTGGCAAGGATTCCTTTTCGCCCGGAACTGATGTCGATAATATTGAAACCTGTTCTTCTACCGTTTTCCCTTATTTCAGGACAGTATATTCCACCAATAGAATACCCTCTAGTTTTCATTCTATTTTTTATTTCTTCCAGGAGGGTGGTTTTACCCACTCCTGGGGGACCTGTTAGGAGAATGTTGGTTAACGACATGATATTAATTTTAAAAAAAGGTGAAATCTAATGAATAAAAAGTGAATGAATATGGGGAGTTTTTATAGTTTAATGGAAAAGAACATGAATCCCATGACAAATCCGAAAAGAAGTGCTATCACCAGGAAGAGGAAAACCGTCCCCCATATGGAACTTTTGGTTTCTTCATATTCAAAATCTTCATCTCCCAAGTCATAACCCCTTCTATGATAACTTTTTTGATTGTAATTATCCTGATTATATCTCGGATTATAATCCTCATCCCTTTCATATTTTGTTTTATAATTTTTATTCTCATATTCCTCATATTCTTCATATTGATATGAATCTTGATAGGGATCCTGGTATGTGGTTTCAGGGGTGTCTTCTTCCAAATTGTATGGTTCAGTGGGTATTTCCGCTTCTTCCTGGTATTCACCCCTAATGAACTTCTTTTGCAGGGGTTTAGACTCAGAACTATACAATTCCATACCACAGTTAGGGCAGTAAATCTCTCCTTTCCCTATTTCAGCACCACAATTTTCACATCTCATAGTGACCTCGTTTCCATATAAAATCTGCAAATATTCTGACTAAAGCAAATTATCTATGAACTGGGATTTCGCTAGGGTTTTATTGTTCTATTATGAACCATTATCTTCAGTTTTATATACAAAATGATTATTATTTTCTCAAAACTTATATAAATCATTTTTCTGTAGAAATAAAGAAAATGTTATGAAAATTTCCATGGAAAAATGAAATTAAACAAATAGGTAACATGGACTAATATAGATATGTATCCTGTTATTTTTTTCATTGTAATTTCAATCTACCTATGATTTAATAACATCATCAAACAAATATTATGGCAATGAAGGGGGGATGATAATGGATAATGAATTGAGAAGGGAACTTATTGCTAAGTCATCGATTACGTTTAAGGGGTTGCGAAAACTTAACATAGGTGCCGGTGCACTGCACCTTATCCAGGGATTACTTATGATCGGCCTGGGTTTGTGGCTTACCTGGACTCAGGATATCTACACGTTCTATCTTAAATTCAAAATAATATCCCTAACACCACCTGTCTTTCAGATTGCACCGGATCCAACTGTTGTTTTCACTGTCGGTTACCTGGGAGTGATACTTTCTTCATTCCTGTTGATTTCAGCAGTTGCTCACTTTGTTATTGCTTTTGCTCGTAACCAAAATTACAATGAGAACCTAAAGAAAGGTATGAACCCTTACAGGTGGTACGAATATTTCTTCTCCAGTTCCATCATGCTGGTGATTATAGCCACCTTTGTAGGTGTATGGGATCTGTGGTCTCTGGTGATGATCTTCGTCTTGAATGCCGTGATGATCATGTGCGGCTTTCTAATGGAAAAAATCAATTACTACACCAAAGAAACTGACTGGTCTGCCTACTTGGTGGGAGCGCTCGCAGGATTCACACCATGGATAGTTCTGGCCGCCTACTTCATAGCTGCCTTAGGTTCCACTGAAACAGAACCACCCGCCTTCGTCTACGCTATATTACTGATCTACTTCATCATGTTCAACACTTTCTCCATTAACATGGTCCTACAGTATAAAGGTATTGGGAAATGGAAAGATTATCTCTACGGTGAACGAGTTTACATACTTTTAAGCCTGATCGCCAAAACTGCCCTGGCCTGGTTGGCGTTTATAGGAGTCTTTGCACCCTAATACAAGGAAAAGTTGATACAAATTTTTATGTAAGGATAAACTGGTAAAAATTGGTGAAATAATTAAAACCAGATTATTCTTCAGATTTTTCCAAATAAGGTTTTCTGCAATTTGTTAGTATAGAAAAGTGAATTGTATGAAAGTTGTAAAATCAAAAAAGAAACTGATACTGATTGTTGTTTTAGTAATACTAGTAATAACCGTAACTGCTTTTACCTATTATGTTTCTGATTATTATCATGCAGATACCAGGGCACTGATGGCTCTTAATTCAACAGACTCGTATACTGTAGTAAATACCGATGATTCAGTTACATTCACTCCTACTGGTAACAGAAGTGCCATTGGACTGATAATTTATCCTGGAGCCAAAGTTCAGACAGAATCTTACTCAGTGATTGGTTCTAAATTAGCTGAAAATGGTTATACTACAATAATCGCTAAAATGCCATTTAATTTAGCTTTTTTCGGCGTTAACAAAGCAGATAGAGTGATTGAAAAGCATACAGAAATAAATACTTGGGTTATTATAGGTCATTCATTGGGAGGTGTTTTCGCATCAGAATATGCCCTAAACCATCAGGATAAAATTAGAGGAGTAATCTATTTGGCTGCTTATCCTTCATCAAATGTATCTAACGCTACTTTTAAAGCATTATCTATCAGGGGCTCCAGGGATGGATTAACCCTTTCTGAGGACATCTCTGGAAATCTTGATAAATTTCCAAAGAACACCACCTTCATCACCATTGAGGGAGGAAATCACTACAATTTTGGTGATTATGGTTTTCAAGCAGGAGATAATAATAGTACAATCACCCGGGAAGAACAGCAAAAACAGACTGTTGATGCAATTGTCGAATTCCTTAAAACCCTGTGAAGTTAATCTATCATTTAGTATACTATTTAAAAATTAATGGGCTACTTAATTATAAGGTTAAAAATAGGACAATGAATCCTGAAGGCTTATTAAGGTATAACCCTCAAGTAGTGTGCTTCATTTACCCCTGCATTGAACTCTATACTGGAAACTTCATCCATCCAGTCTTCAAATATTTTCCAGAGGAGATCATCATCGGCATAAATGCAAAAAACAGGTTCATCCTCATCTTCCATAACAAATTTTTCCACATCACCATAATCTCGTTTAATGTCATTATAAATCTCATCTGCCAGGTTTTGTTTATTTTTTTCCATGATAACCATCTCTCACTACTTCTTTTATTAATATTTTATTATGTAACTTAAATCAATAGATTATAGGTTATTAAATTAATAGATCATGGATTAAATCAAATTATTAAATCCTAAATCCTTAGCATAGTCAATTACTTCACCAATTTCAGTATAGGTGGGGAGTCTGGAGATTTCTTCATATTCCTCGGCACGGTAAACTGGATGATACTGTCCCATGATGTTTAACATCACTCCCAGGCCTAAATTTTGAGATATCCATTTTATTATGGGTTTTGAACAACATTCCACATGATTGGGTAGTACTAAATGTCTGATTATCATATCACCTGCCTCCCAGGCCATTTTATGATTTCTTCCCACTACTTCCATATAATTTGGGACACCGGAAAGTCGCTGGGCACATTCATTGTTACCATACTTAAAATCTGTGAGATAAAGGTCGACAAAACCATCCAGAAGATACATGGCATCTTCAGAGAGGTACATGTTACTGTTCCAGACAACAGGAATATTTTCCCTTACCAGTTGCATGGTACGGAGGATGTAATGGAGATTGGGGGTTGGGTCGCCTCCCACAAAATTAACATTTCGGGAACCCTCATTTCTCCTTTTTTCAATGATTAAGGCAAGATTTTTTTCATCAATGATGATGCCTCGGGTTGGTTGTTGGCTTATATCCCAGTTTTGACAGTAAACACAGTTGAAATTACACCCTGCAAAGAAAACCGTGTGACTGGGCACCAATAGTGATTCTTCACCTACATGCAAAAACTCAGATGCAATTAAAGGATTTCCCACTCCACAGGATCCTTTTTCATTCTTTCGGTCCACTCCACAATTTCTTTCACAGAAATTACAGTGATGAAACATTTTTGCAGCTATTTTCACCTTAAGATCCAGGTAAGAGAAAAAAGATTTTGTTTTATTGGTTTTATCTGTATCAGTTAGTTTTTCACCATATTTACCCAGAGAAGACCATTTTTGGTAAAATTTAGTAAAATCATTCCTCAAACGTTCATGCTCTATCCAGAGGTGGCCTTCATCATCACTGTCCTTTGCATCCATAATAGAAGCTACTTTACACTTTGATAGTTGCTGGTTGGTCATTACCGCCAGATAATTTGAAAGAACCTGTTTAATAGTCTGGTTAGTCATTTCCACTTTATTTTATATTTTTTTATAATGGCTGCCTATTATTATTTCAGCACGGCTTTAACTGGGATGAGTTGTCATTCCATCCATTGCTTTTGAGTGCCTCTTATTATTTCAGCACGGCTTTAACCCACTACTCTTAAACTGGACACAGTTATAGGGGGTACAATAAAAGGTCCTAATTGTCTGGTTTTTTGTGAGGCTGCTGTGGCATCTTTCAAGATGGAGAATATATTCCCTGAAAGCATTGCCTTTTTTATTGGATATACTACTTCCCCTTTCTCTATCTTAAAGGCGTTCATGGCTTCCACTGAAAAATCTCCAGATATGGGGTTGGCAGTATGCGCTCCTAAAACATCAGTAACTAATATTCCATCTTTTATCTCTGAAAGTCCTTCCTGTTCTTTAAAATCCACAACGAGATTGGAAAGACCTACAGCAGGCATGTCATTGAATGATGCTCGCATCCCATTACCTGTGCTCTGAATTTTTCCTTTGTTAGCTGTGTGTATGTCATATATGAAGTTTCTAAGAATTCCATTTTCTATGATAACCGTTTTTTGGCTGGGTGTTCCCTCTCCATCGCCACGAGAAGAGTTAAGACCTCCCTTGATGGTTCCATCATCATAGATATTAAGTGAAGGGGATGAGACCTCTTTATCCAGCTTATCAGCGTATATCGATCTGCCTCTCTGCACATTATCTCCATTGATGGCTTGTGAAAATGTGGATAGGATTCCTGATGCTGCATGATGGTCCAATAAAATTTTCATATCTCCAGTTTCAACTGATTTTCCTCCCCTGGAATTTAAAGCTATTTCACATGCTTTATTAGCTATTTTTTCAGGATCAATGTCCAATTTCCTGGATGAATCAGATTCACTGGCTGTGGAAACACCTTCCCCATCTGGGACATTAACTGCTATGAAACTAGAAAAGTAGGTAGACGCATCCTCACAAGAAGCACCTTCAGAATTAATGATTAAAGTTTTATAACAACCAGCAGAAACCCCACCAGAGGTTGGTTGGCATTTATTATCCAGAACCGTCCCAATCACGGATTTCCCTAAGCTTATGGTATCTTCCAGTTCCAGAGTGTCAAATTTATTATGATAAATATCCTTCACTACTGGATAATCTGACTTAGAAGCAAAGGCAAAGTTTTCATCAACCAGATTGGCATGTGCATTGGATACTGCCTTTTTGACTGTTTCTTCTAACTTTTTATTTTGTGTAGTGTAGGCAAATCCCATCCTATTATCACAGATAACTCTGATACCCAGTCCCATGGAGTGGGCTTCCTTGGCAAAGTCCACTTGGTCATTCTGGATGGTGGCATCTATATTTTCCGTAGTTTCGATGTAAATCTCAGCCTGATCAGCATTTTTCAGAGCATAATCTAATGTTTGGTTAGCTAAATCATTTATCATGGTAAAAACCTCTCTAATGCCTCTTTAACTCCATCCCCATATGGTTTCTCTGTAACATAATCTGCTATGGCCTTAAGTTCAGGTTCTGCATTGGCCACTGCCACTTTCAAACCGGCAACCTTCAGAAATTCCAGATCATTTTCACTATCCCCCACAGCCATGATTTCATGGGGTTTTACACCCATATCACGAGCTACATGTAATAAAGACGAACCTTTGTCCACAGTTGGATCAGTGATGTGCAGTGCAAACTTGGTATCATATATACTCACATCAAAATCTTTAAGATGATCTTTAACTACCCCTACCGGAATGGTTCGATAAATTGCAATTTCTGAAACCCTCTGATCCGAAAAATCCACTTTTTCAAGGGGATATTTTTCTTCTAAAAATTGATAGGCTCCCTTACATTTTTCAATATCTCCCAAAATCCGCCTTCCCTTGGTTGATTCAATAACTCCCCCATTTTCTGCCACCAAACCTCCTGAAGTGCCAATAAATATGGAAAGAGTTTTAGTGACTGGGAGAATATTTCCAGTTACAATAATAACTGGTATGCCTTTTTTTTCAGCACCTCTGATAGATTCTAGGGCACTACAACATAGTCTCCTTTTACTATCAGTTATGGTGCCATCAACATCCACTGCTATCGCTTTAATCACGTTAACTCACCAATATCCAGTTATTAAATGATGGAAATTATAAATAAGGTTCTCAATGATTGTTGCTTAGTTTATTTTGGGCTCCTTTGAAACTTAAATTAATTCATTTAAAATTATTTAGAAAAAATCATCGGATTTAGAAAGAACCATAACGGTGAGCTATGTTACATGTTCCTTCTTTACTCACCATGCATGCCCCTATGGGGTTGGTAGGATTACATTCCTTACGGAAAAGTTTACAATCTTCAGGCCTAGCCACTCCCCGTAGTATGGCTCCACAGATGCAGCCAGTAACTACCTCAGGGATACTGCCTACTTCAATGTCAAACTTTTCTCTAGCATTGAAATCAGAAAATTCATCTTTAATATCCATAACTGAGTCAGGTATAGGTGGAAATCCCCTCCATTCCTTGGTTGTGATGTAAAAAACTTCTTTAAGGAGTTCTTGGGCTTTTATATTGCCTTCTTCCCGGACTGCACGTTTATATTCATTTTGAACCTTAGCTTTACCATCATCAAGTTGTTTCAGTATTAAGTAAACTGCTATAAGGACATCCATGGGATTGAACCCTGTTACCACTTGTGGAATTCCATATTCTTCTGAGAATATATCATATGGCCTGGTTCCAATAATGGTTGAGACGTGTCCTGGTTCTATAAGAGCGTTAAGATTCACTTCTCCTGATTTTATGAGGAATTCCAGGGCAGGAGGTATTAAACGGTGACAAGATAAAACTGAGAAGTTTTCAGGAGGATTAGAAACTAATTCTGCTGCCGTAGTTGGTGCTGTGGTTTCAAATCCTGCAGCCATAAAAACCACTTCATTATCAATCTTTTGAGCTAGTTCCACAGCATTATTAACCCCATAAACTATTCTAACATCAGCACCTTCTGCCTTTGCATCAGCTAGGGATCCTGTTCCACCGGGCACCCTTAACATATCCCCAAATGTTGCTATGGTAATCCCTTGTCTAGCCAGCTCTAGGCATTCTTCTACTTCACGTGCTGGAACACAACAAACAGGACATCCTGGACCTGCAACTACTTCCACCTCTTTAGGTAATAATGATCTTAAACCATATTGCATTATGGTATGTTCATGTGAACCGCATACATGCATTATTTTTACTGGTTGGGCAATGTCTTCTATGCGTTTTACTATTTTTTCAGAGAGATTTTTCATCGTGTTCATGAGTGCCACCTTATACTAAGGATAAATAAGTTTAAACAAATTATCAAATTTAATATAAACCCAATTAATCTTTTACATGTTTTATCCATTCTCTTCTAAGATCTGATTTTATTCTATAAATCCTATTGATTGATTTGAAGATATTGTTTATATTTTGTTATATGCTTATGGGATTTTTACCTAAAAAAAATGTTTAGTTTCAAAAGAAGGACTAGTAATACAATCCATATACTGAAAAATAAACCCATTTATAACAATTTTTTAGAATTATAACTGATTAAAATGTTTTATTTGGATGTGAAACATCATATAACCTAAAAAAATCCATTATACTACTTTAAAAATATTATTGAACTGTGAAGGGGATAGATGGGTTAGAGTTATATAGTAAATTATCAAACTATTTTTAAGCATGTTATGAAAATTAGTAAATATCAAACTATTTTTAAGCATGTTATAAAAGTTATGCTCTTTAGAAATAAGATTAATGGTAATTAACATGAAGGTTGCTGTGATTGGACTGGGTGTAGAAGGCCTTAATGCCGTTAAATCCCTTTTAGGTCATGGCTATGCTGTTTATGCATCTGATGTTAATCATGATATTGAATTAAAATCTACTCGTAATCTAGATGTTGATCTGGGATTTCATGATTTTGATAAAATTGAAAGCTGTGATGCAGTTGTTTTAAGTCCTGGTTTATGGCATCACCCCCATTTTCAGAAATTTAAAACAAGTAAAAAACTCTTATCTGAAATTGTTACTCCTAAAACACCTCTATTTACTATAGGAGTCACTGGTACCAATGGTAAAACTACCACTACCATGATGATTTTAAGTATACTGCAAAAAGCTGGTATGAAGGTTCTTACTGGTGGAAATGCAGGTGGGGGTTTTAGTGGATACACAGAAGTTATTTTAGAATCTGCTTCCAGCGACTATGATATCCGACTAATAGAAGTTTGTGATATGACTCTAGACTTTTGCAAACATGAATTTAACTTTGACCTGGTTGTAGTGACTAACACAGGTAGAGATCACTTGGAAGTTCATCAATCACTTGAAAACTATCTTAAATCCCTGAAAAATTTTTTGAAAGGGAAGAAAGTTGTTTTAAATCAGAAAAATGAAAGTTTCAGACAATTAACTGAAGGAACAGAAGAAGTTCATTTCTTCACCAAAATTCCTTATGAATTAAACTTGTTCGGAGACTTTAACCGGGAAAATGCTGCTGCCGCTGCCAAAACTGGTGAAATATTGGGAATACCTGATGAAACCATTGAAACTTCACTTAAAAAGTTCGATGTCTTACCTGGCAGGTCAACCATTATTAACCTTCCCCATTCCAAGATAGTGGTGGGCAAAACAGATAACGCCGATGCCACTGTTGCTGTATTGGAAGAAGCTGAATTTCCTGTTATAATCCTGGGAACTCCTCGAAAAGGAGAAATTTGTCGTTTAGAAATTTTCAAAGAAGTTTCAAAGACAAATTCCAAGATAATTGCCATCTTCCCTGGCCTAGATGATACCCTGGATGATGCCCAGAATATACTGGAAAAGGAAAGATATCAGGGAGAGGTTTTTAAACTGAGCAACGTGGATGACGTAGTTGAGTTTGCACTTAAATGCTCAGAAAAGTACCCTAATGTATTCATAGGTGGTAATGGGCAGCGAAAAATTATAGAAATAACAAAAAGTTTAAAAGACGCCGTTTCGGCAGAATAAAAAATAAAAAAAATATTTGTATTGATTATATTGATTGGGGGCTAAAAAAATGCGCAGATCTTTGTTAAACCCAATAGTGGCCTTTGGTGTTTTGATAATACTGATAATCAGCTTCTATTATGTTGGGGACACTGTTGATAATTATTTTCCTGACCAAAAGCCAGAAGAAATCACATCCATGTCCATTGGGGACACGGTGCTAGCAGGTATGAAGGTGATTGATGATGCTAAAATCAGAAAAGTACCAATTTTATATCATTTTGACTATTTAACGAGTTTATTTCAGGAAGAAAAATATTTACAGATTATAAATGGACTTTTAACTGGATCCTTGGAAACCCCACTTTCTCAAATGGCCAGTGGTAGTATATCCTCCCAGGGAGTAGCTCAGGGATTTGAAGGCCCTGGTTATTTGAGTGTGCAGGGTCAGCAGCTGGTAGTAAACCCACCTCAAACTTTTGTATGGGCATATAAAACTGGATACACTGTGGGAGTGAAGACTAAAAGTGGTGTAGAAATAAGAAATGGTGGAAAATCAGGAACAGTCATAAAGGAAATAGCAGAATCCGATATTAACAACAATACCATCCCCCATGATTACGTTACCATTACCACTTTTAAGAAATGGTACAATAAAGCAGATGTGGGTAATTACATCTATCTCGATTATTCACTCGCAGGGTTCAGTGATGGTAGAAACCAGGTTATCCCTGACCAGATTGAAACATTTTTCGGAGATTCTGTAGTAGCCTACATGAAAAATTATCCCACTGGATCTCCCATTATGGCTTATATGGGAAACCACACTGAAAACGTGACCACAACCTATTCTCAATCTTTAGGTTCTTATCCTGAATATGGCGATGCATCCCGGGCTTATAATGCCATGGCATTTGCCAGAGGATGGAATGGAACCATAATACCTCCTAAAACCGGATCCACTGGAAAAGAGAATATTGGTTTTGATCCATGCCCTGATCCTAATGCTACTGGTGGATATGCAACCCACGGTGTTTGTCCTGCTGCCAGGGCACTTCGAGGAGCAACTACAGGTTCTGGCTTACCATTGCCCAATGGAATTTTATGGGGCGAATTAGCTGTAGCATATGATACCAGTCCCACTGTGGGAGTTAAAGTTTATAACAATCAGGATTATCCTGTAAAGATTGTGATGTGGACAGAAGGAAGTGGAGCTGGACTGGTAGTCTACGCTAGGGTAGTTAAGCTTAGTTAAAGTTTCTATCTCTATCTTTTTTCCCAATTCTTCAGGAGTATAAACCCATGGAAAACCCCATTAAAAACCACAATATAGGCGTTTCCGGAATTATCACCGCAGCGGGTAAAAACCGGCGGATGAGAGAAGATCTTCGAAATAAAGGAATGGAGATTCAACATAAGCTTCTTCTTAAAATAAATAGCGACCCCATCATTACCTGCACAGTTAAAAAAGCACTAAAAACCAGTTTAAATGATTGTGTAGTTGTTTTAGGACATTTCATGGATGAGTTGTATCCTGCATTAGATAAAATAGAAGATTCCCGGCTTCGAACCATCAAAAACCATGATGTGGATGTTGAATTATCTCAAACTCTTTTAAACGGTGTTTCAAATGCTAAATATGATTATTGTCTTTGTTTGGCAGGGGATCAGCCCACAGTAACCACTGCAACTATGCAGAACTTAATTAATCAGCTTTTAAATAGTCCAGAACCAGGTAATACTGTATCTATTTTGGCACGTGGAGAAACCGGATATTTGGATAGTGCCCAGGGTTTGGGAATGCCATTTGCATGCCATTCATCACTGCTTGAACATTACCTCCAGGGAGAAGAGGATAATTTAAACCCTCTACTTCGGAAAATGGTGGCTGATGGAGTGTCACTGTATGGAGTGCCCGCTGAAAATGAGTTGGAACTAGTTAACATTAATCGCTATGATGATTATCTTAAAGTTTTAGAAAAAATTAAGTTAATGTGAGGAAAGTTTAAGATAAATCTATAAAAAGATCTATAAAAAAAGGCTTGAACAATGAAATAAGAATTTGAAAAAATAAAAAAATAAGGATTACTTAATTCAACTCATATTCTCCAGTGCATTAACCACACAACCAATATTCTCTCCAGTAAGGCCTATAATAACCTCATCATCTTTTACATCAGCATACTGTCGGGAACCACTGCAACCAAGGGTAATGTTAGGTTGACGACGTGTGAATGGTCCTGCAACAGCATCAGCACATATTGACTGAATTCCTGCAAAATCAACTTCTACTCTTCCACCCATAGTGTAAACAAGTGCTTGTGATAATATCATGGCCTGAGCAGGATTTGCTATGACTACAATAACATCTGGATCAAAAGTTGCCTTCTCCAATGGAGCATATACCAGAGCATACATTATGTTGTCAACTTTAGGTATGGATTCCATGGTTTTCCTGGCAGATCCTACGCTGGAGAACCGTCCTAATCCATAGTAAAATTCTCCTGTTTTAATCTTTTCAGGTGGTTCTTCAAGACCTAAAGCTGCGGATCCACCTTTACACATTTGTTCTTCTGCTGTTGCATAAAAGATATCTCCATGACTGGCTTTCTGCACCAGTTCACAGTGACGCATTTTTTCATCAATCTTTGGAATACCTTCAGGGATATCTTCTTCCCTTAAAACAAATTTTATAGCAACAGGAGATTTTTTAAGACTTAAGTTGTCCTTTAACTTATCAGCTATGACATCATTTCCATTCGACTCAAACATAGTTTTTCACCTCTGTAGGAGTTTATGGATTTATTAAAAATAAAATTTTTCTATATTAAATTTTTCATATGATGTTTCCAATACAAACTGATGAAACATAACTTCTTGAAAATGGGAAGCGTATTGATGAAATAAAAAAATTATGAAATAAAAAAATGGAATTTACAAATGAAAAAAAAATAACTTATTGAACTGATTTAAGGCCTTCTACAATTTCAGATATCTTTTCTTTGATGTGAGATGTGTTTTCTACCACAGTACCAGTTACAATAATGTCAGCACCCGCCTGGGCCACTTTTCGAGCAGCTTCTCCAGTTCTGATCCCACCACCCACAATCACCATATGATTAGTGAACATCTTAACCTTCTGTATCATCTCTTGGGGGATGATCTCTGCTGCTCCAGAGCCAGCTTCCAAATAGAATAATCGCATACCCATGAATTCAGCGGCCAATGCATAGGCCACAGCAAGATCAGGCTTCCTGCGAGGGATTAACTTAGCATCTCCCACCCATCCCGCAGTTTCACCGGGCTCAACAATCAGGTATCCCATAGGGATAGTTTCTATGCCAATTTTTTTAATTTTAGGAGCACCCAGAGCCTGGGCACCTACAATCCAATAGGGATTATTGGAGTTTAAGAGACTCATGAAAAATATAGCATCAGCATATGCACTTACACCTGTTGTGTTACCTGGAAAAAGAATAATAGGGACATCAAGATTTTTTTGAAGTAGTTTAGCTGTTTCATCAAGTTCCTGGGAGTCAGTAGTGGATCCTCCCAACATGATACCATTAGATCCTCCAGCAACGGCTTCTGTAGCTATTTCCAGTGCTTTTTCTGGATCTTGATCCTCTGGATCTAAAAGGGTGAGATGAACTTTCCCTTGCTTAAGAGATTCTTTTAGATATTCTTCAACTTTCATAGAAACACCTGTTAATTAAACCTAATGATTTGATTGTTAAATAGATTTACAATAAAATTTATTATTACTCTTAATATTGTTAATAAATAATGTCAATGAAATTATTTTAAAATAATAAAAGAATTAAAAAAGTATTTTTCTTCTACCCATGGACATGCCACAGGATTAGAAGAAATTATTTGCATTCTCTGTCTATCCTCTCGGTTCTTTGGCTTTGAATCTCAAACCCTTGTATCCGCACTTACGACAAGTCTTGGCGGTTGGTGGGTTTCGAGCGTTACATTTGAGACAAATCTTGATCTTGAATATCCTATTCTCTGCTTCTTCAAATCTAGCCATTATTTAGCCTCCTATAAATTCATTCTGAATATCTACAACTTCCCGACTGCTACGAGCCCGGGAGTATGCCTCTAAGAGCTCATGATTAAGCTCCAGAAAATGAGGTCCCCACTTGAAGTGGGACATAATCTGAATAGCATTATCTTTAAGCCCCACTATATATAAGGTTGCTGCCACAGCCTCAGCAGTGGACAATATACAGGGCTTACCATAATTAGTAGGGTTGGCAGCCACCAAAAAAGGAAGTGATCTATGAGTCTCAGTTCCCCTAAACATAGCAGATGACTTGTCAATTCTTTTCCAAGAACAATCTAACCCTACAATACCTTTTTCAACCACCAAATCATGGTCTTCAGGAGACACTGCCTTTGGTGCAAATGGATCCAATACTAAACCACCTCTGGGGATTTGATTGAGACGATTTACCATTCTAATCTCTTTCTGTTTGGCCAGTTTACGGGTGGTGCATTTCTTGGGATCGCACTGTTCTGCATGGTATATAACTATTTTATGAGGCATAGAATCAAAATTTAAAGATTTTAACTATTATTCAATGGGGTTACTCAATTAATATGTTAATAAAGAACTTCATTTATGAAATACCATTGATACCTTGTAGTAATTAATATCTTGGAATAACTTGTATTTAGTCTTTTTACATGACTTCAAAATCTACATAAAATTAACATAAAATGATATCAAAAAAAAATTTCATTTTAATTCTATTCTATTGTAAAAATATTAGTAAAGAAAAAATGGATCAAAAACTTAAAAATTGAAATTGTATCCTAAAAGTATTTCATATTAGGAATACATAAACTGTATTGGTGATGATATGGAAAGGCAAGACATGATTTTGGGAGCCATAGTGATACTAGTGCTTTTAGTGGTCTTAATCTTTGCTGTTGCTTTTTCCGGCAATAATACTTTTCAAAATGGCCAGGTGTCTTTTGAATACCCTAATGGATGGTCACAGGATCATATTGTTGGGAATTTCGCCAATAACAGTCTTTATTCTGAGGTTACTTTTAAAAAGAATTTCCAAACAAGTAACCAAACTGAAGAAACATCTTACATCATTCTACAAATGCAACAGAAAGCAGCGGGTTCATTTAGCGTACCTAATTCTTCCACCATAGTAATGAACACCAGTACTCCTTCAACAGTTTCTGTAGGTGTTGCCAATCTTACCGCTGTCCAGCTAGGAAGTTTTGGTACAAACGTAGCACATAAAACAACGATTATTGAAAAAAATAACTTCTATTATAACTTAGAATACATTTGTCCATCATTCGCAGCAAACGAGACCGAAGAGGCATATAACACTATTCTAAAGACATTAAAAATTAATTAATGGTCTTTATTAAGTCATATATCCTCTTTTATAACTTTTTTTTGAATGAATAATGTTTAATGGATTTTAACGGGATAAAATAATAATCTATTAAAGAGTTTCACCTACAGATTTTCACGTTCAAAGTCCAATATTTTTGATACAACCTTACTTGGATCTTTTAGCTCTTCTAGATCGTAATAGCGTCCCCCAGCAGCCAGCGCCAGTTCCATGTTCACTTCATGACCATAACGTACTGCTCTTTCAAAATTAACAACAATAGTGTGAATTTCTTTATCTTTAATCTTCTCTGCAATATTGAGGGCATCTTTAATCGGACCCTCCTCCAAGGCAATGTTAGGCATGCCATCAGAGAGTATGAGCATTAAAGGAACGAATTCATCTTTTAATTTCTCTTTTTCCAGAATTTCATAACCCTTTTTCATTCCTGCAGCAAGTGGGGTTGTTCCCCCTACACGGATATTTTCTATCTCCTCTCGGAAAGATGTGGCCCGGCGAGTAGTGGGGATGATCACCTCTGCTTTCTCCCCTTTAAATCCAATAACACTTATCCGATCATGATGACGATTTGCATCCTCAATAACACTATTCAATATCCCTTTCAACCGGTTTGCTTTCCTATCAGAAAACATGGACCCACTGATGTCCACCACCATAACAATTGACGCCCTGGCACCATGTTTACGAATTTTATGACGTAAATCCTCACTTTTAACTTTTATATCTTCTTTAGAACTTAAAGCGGCAGCCCTTAGAGTTGCATCAATAGCCACGTCCCCTGATGAATCCTTGGGGAGTTTACTTTTAATATAACGCCCTTTTTGAGTTTTTGAATCAACCCGTTTACCATAAAGACGGTTTTTCTTCTTCCCCTTTATTTTGAGGAGTTTTTTAACATCCACCTCTTCTTCTTGAGTTTCAACCTTTTGTTCATCTTTCTTAAGAGTTTTAAGTTTCATACCTCTTTTTTTTTGCTCAGATTCTATATTTTTTGGGACTTTTTTTTATCATCCCCAATATTTTCCTGTGAAATTTCATTTACAGTGTTTTCTATCTGTTTTTTAATTTTATCCTGATTTAATGATTTTTTATGGAATCTTTCACCTAAAACCAGGGCCGCTGCCTCTTCCACATCAATGAGCTCAACTTCTTCATGTTTATAGTATGCAGCAAGAGTTTTTGAAGTTTTAAGTATGGCAATGTCTGCCCGATGGCCATCAACTCCCATATCAACACAGAGTTGGGCTATTACTTTCATTATTTTTGGTGAAACCTTTACGGTATCTAGACGTTTCCTGGCCTGGATGATATTTTCCAGTATTTGATCTTGGTATTGTTGAAATTCTTCCCGGAAAGAATTAGGATCTTTTTCAAAGGCCTCTCTCCTTTCCATGATTTTAACCCGATCTTCTATATCCATGATACTCTGAACTGATACCTGTAAACCTATTCTATCTGCTAATTGAGGTCTGAGTTCCCCTTCAGCAGGATTCATGGTCCCTACCAGTATGAAGTTAGAAGGGTGTACCATGGAAATACCTTCACGTTCTATCGTGTTTATTCCATAAGCAGCAGCATCTAACAAAACATCTACCAGGTTGTCATCCAACAAGTTTATTTCATCAACGTAAAGGATGTTACGATTGGCTTTAGCGAGTATTCCTGGTTCTAATGCTTTTATGCCTTTTTTAAGGGCTTGTTCAATATTTATGGAACCAACTACCCGGTCTTCAGTTGCTCCCAGAGGCAATTCCACCACCCTCATTTTCTTCTCCTCAACCTGTAGCTCCTCTGATTTATCTTTTTTACATGAATCACAGAGAGAATCAGGATCATCAGGATCGCAGTTGAATGGACATCCTTTAACAATCTTTAATGGAGGTAGGAGATCTGCTAGGGCACGTACTGATGTGGTTTTACCAGTTCCTTTCTCACCCTTAATCAGAACACCACCAATAGAATGATTAATCGCGTTTAATACCAGGGCTTTTTTTACTCTTTCTTGACCAACAATAGCTGAAAATGGAAAAATCAAGTTTTTCAATAGTCTCACCATCTCAATAGGAATATGGTTCTATTAATTAAGTTTAATTATTTTTAAAAGTGTTGTTATATTGAATTTGATTGAATAAATAATGTACCATCCTTAATTAACTAATAACACTTTTTATTTCTATTTTATCACCAAGTTTTCCCAAAAAACTAAATAATATCAAGAACAGAAAAACATTGGTGATATATAATGTGTAGTGTAGGCGGCCCTATGGCTGACATTAAAATGAAAAAACTCAAAACCAAAAAATACCGGTGCCTAGACTGTGACAACGAATTTAAAGGTATTGGAAGAAGAGTAGTCTGTCCAGCTTGCCAATCTGACAACGTGGAAGAAGTATGAGTAAACTCATGGAACAAAAAATTCCCCTCAAATATGATGAAATTATTTTTTTAAAAGGAAACTCAGGAATAGTTGGAGTGGCTAAATTCACGAAAACTGGACATATATTCATTGGAACCCCTGATAAAGAAGAAATAGTGATGTTTCTTGAACCAGAAGATCTCATTGCAGTTTCAGCCCTTGATCCAGGTCCCCTAGCTGAAGATGGAATAAAATCCCTGATTTTTTTATTGAGAGATTTGGGTGCTCCTTTAGTGGTTTTACCTAAAGATCATCCTACCTCTAAAAGATTACCAATGGTGACTAGTTGTGGGGAAACAGTGCGTCTAGATTGCAACATCACTCCGGGAACCCACCCAGAACAGAATATACTATGTGCCTGTGACGATCTATCCGACATTGAAATAAAATCCATTGAAGGTGGAATTGAAATCCAGGGCCCTTTAAAAGAATTTGAAATAAAGAAATTTAAGAATTAAATTCAGTTGCCCTAACTCCCATTTTGACTATCCCAGAAATATTATATGAAAAAAGGATTTTAAATTAATAACCACTTTATATATAACATGATTGATAAATGGTATGTTACATAATAACTTAATTGGTTGACATCCCCATTTATGACCTCTCAATTCGATTATGTTTCCATATGACATTTTCTAACAAGATAATATAACAAGATGATATTCTAGAGGATTAACATGATTATTTCCGATTTTTACCAGATATTTGGCCAGGTTGTTCTCATAGCTGGGATTCTCCTTCTGATTCTTTTATCAGTCACCCTCATACTGGGTCGCATGCTAATTGAAAAAGACCGCCTTGTTTTTCCTAAACTACTACTTTTCACCATGGACGTTTTTTATGGATTATTCAAGAAATTCGCAGAAAGTGTAGGTGTTGATGCTAAAATTGTTGATAATATCGGAGTAGAGGTTAGGAATAAGGTTAATGAAAAAGAGTTCAAAAAAATTAAACCCAAAGATACAATTCTGGTTTTACCTCACTGTCTCCGGCACCTGGATTGTGAAGCAAAATTGGAAACATCAGGTTTGGTATGTGAAAACTGTAACCGCTGTGTAATTGGAGTTTTGAAGACTAAAGGCGAAGAATTGGGTTACAAAGTGTTCATAATTCCTGGTTCAACCTTCCTCAATAAGATAGTGGAACAAAACAAATTCAAGGCTGTTTTAGGTGTGGCCTGTTTCCAGGACCTTAATCTGGCCATGATGAAGGTTTCAAAGTTCTCTTGTCAGGGAGTACCTCTCCTTCGGGACGGCTGTGTTAACACCAAAGTAGACAGTCGGGCTGTTTTAGAGAAAATGGGCGTTAAACTTAAAGAAACCAAAAAATTGGCACCTGAAAGCTCCTGTAGTAAAGATCCTGATAAAAGGGGATCCTTTTAGATTATAGAAAATAATAACTAAAAAATATTTAGTTATTTTCAAAATAAAAAACGTATTTGTTTTTAATAGTTATTTCATTATGTAATTCACTCTTAATTATAAAAATAGGCTTAAAAACCATGCCAGCCAGCCCAATGCACCTATAATATAAATTATATAAATCCCCCATCTGATACTTTTATTGATGAAGAATTTTTGGATTCTTTTCTTTCCTTTAATTAAGAGGATAATAGATGCAATGATAACAATTCGTAACCCCCATGTAAAAAAAGGAGAGTTTATAGTTCCTTCTAAAGCGAGTAGTTCTTTTTCAAAATATTGGCCAAACAAATAAACAAATAATATGAACCATCCTACTAAAGCAAGAATAAATGAAGCAATGTATAACTTGGTTTTGAAATAATTTTTCCAATTGATTTTTCTACTTTTAGTGTCAATCATACTATTATTATCCCTATCTGATTCGTTTTATGAATAATTAATTTCATTAATTCATTTTAATTCCTTTATTTCAGTTCATTTTAAGGAATTAAAAAAATTGAAAAAGACATTTTTTTATTTCATGGTGCAAACACATTCCACAAACCATGGAAAATGATTGGTGCATATGTTTTACCCGTTTTTAACCGTAAACATCCTACAATCAAGCCTAAAACTAGACCTATGCCCATTTTGGATATCATGATCATGGTCAGATTACCGCTAGCCAGGGGATGGAGCATTAAAACATCAATATATCCCATGTGCCACACCATAAAAAGCAGGGTCACTGTGATGAGTGTTAATCCATGGGGATTGATCATTCCCTCAGATTCAGAGATCTTATCCCATATGTAACCCCGGAATAACAGTTCTTCAAACAATGGAGTTATAATGCCAAATAGAAGACCCAGAACCAGTATATGGAGTTCCCATTCAAATGTATATGGGCTCACTGCCAGAATTATCAGCGCTGTCAAACCTATGATATAAAATATCTTGGTTCTCATGCGAACATCATCCCAGTTAAGTCCTAAATCCTTCAAAGACGGCTTAAAGTATAAAAGGAGGAGTATACCCACAATTATGTAATTTAAACCGTTTAATAACTGGAAAATTACTATGTCTGTCCCCGGATGGACAATGATCCACATACCATAGAATATAGTAGCTCTTACAGCCTGTATAATAACCAGTGCCAGAACAATTCGCAGCACCAGTTTTAAATAATTGTTTCGATGGTTGGTAGAGTGAAAAAATTTCATTATAAAGTTTCTCTTTTAATTCTAATATCATAGATATTCTGAGGTAACCCCGTGGCCGGATTCATATCCTCAGAGTTATCTCATTCATGTTCCAAGCTTTTTAAAAGTTCATGGCTCAAAAAGACTCCATAGACAATGGAATAAGATTGAAGCATAAGTTTTACCTGTTTTCAACCGCAGATATCCTACAAACAGGCCTAAAACCAGACCACCAATCATTTTCAACACCATGATCAAACCTAAATTTGAATATCGGATTAAAACATCGGCATAACCCAGCTGCCATAGACTGAAGAGTAGTGTAACCGTCAAGAAGGTTAAACCATCCGGGTTTATCATTCCTTCAGATTCATTTAGCTTACTCCAGATATATCCTCTGAATACTAGTTCTTCAAATATTGGACTTATGATGGCGTATACTAAGAGACCAATAAGAATATCAAACTCCCCTTCAAAAACAGACTGACTTAATATAAGTATGGTGAGTACAGGAACCCCCATAATATAAATTATTTTATTTCTTAGTCGGATATTATCCCATCTAAGCCCAAGATCGTTTAAAGATGGTTTAAAGTATAAAAGTAGGATTATGCCAACGATTATAAAATCTAAACCTCTAAAAATAAAAAATAACGGCCCAGTTGGTTGGACTGTCAGTGAGAAAAATTCAAAAATGACTGCTCTTAAAATCTGTATAATAGCTAAGGCCAGTATTATTTTTAGAACCAATTTCAGAAAGTTGTTTCTGTCCATAGTAGTGTTAAATAGTTTCATAATAGATCTCCATCTCACTGTTGCTTTTATTACTCCTCTTGATTGTTTTTGTCAATCTTCTGGATAGATAAAGATATCCTCCATCTGTACTTTAAAGAATCTGGCTATTTTAAAAGCCAAAATTAGTGAAGGGTCATATTTTTCTTTTTCTATGGCGATTATGGTCTGTCGGGTTACTCCCAATTCTTTGGCAAGTTCCTCTTGAGTCAAGTCTTGCATGGCACGATATACTTTGATTTTATTTTTCATGGAAATCAAGATCCATATTTTTTATTGTAATACCCATAGAAAATGTAGTATATAGCTAAAAGGGCAACTGCTGCATAAGAAAGAGTGAAACCAGCCTGGGTGTAATTTGGATACACATTTCTCATTATAATTAGAACCATTCCTATGATGGCTATGGAAATAGAAAAAACCACTATGGCAATTCGAGATGCCTTTTCACTCACCTTTGCTATTCTTTCATCTTCCAGAATTTCATCTGTGCTTTTTTTGTAGATATATGATATCATGGCACCAATTACGATTGCTAGAATAGCTGGAAGGAGGGCTCCAATACTAACAGATAGTCCCACCACTATTCCAACAAATATGGCGACAATTATTCTTAACATCTGATAATTTTTCATAAGATTACCTTCCTAGTTATTTTACAGGTTTAATATTTTCTGGTGTAGTACACACGGGCTGTGAAGTAGAGAATAAAACAGAAAATTGCTACTACGAGGAGTGTATACCCTGCCTGTAAAAATTGAGGATAATTATCTCTCAAGGCAAGGATAATAATGCCTGCATAAATTATAACTGCTATGAGTATGCCTAATGTCATTGTAGCTGCTTTTTCATTGATTAGTTGAGTTCTCTCATCCTCCACAATAACACTGCTGTCTTTCTGGAAAATTTCTTTTAGATTATCCCTATGAATGTATAACACAACACCTAATGCAATTAAAAGTATGATTGCCAGCAAAATAATGTAAATATTCCCTAATATGAGCCCTGCAATCCATAATCCGGTTATAAACACTGAAAGTATTTTTAAAAATAAACCAGATTCGAATATGGAAAGCATTTTTAAAATTATTCCTGATTTTGGATTCATAATCTTTCACCTTCTATCTTCACTCCTATCAAACTTCACTGCATCCATCCTATCTATTCTCATCTTTTCAGACAATCTCCATAAAGTCACATTTGAAGCGAAAATTGTGCAAAGTAGCTGTAAAAATGGAGATATAAACACCATAAGAATTATCCAACCAATAAAGCTTATTTTGGGATGGTAAAGAATCATTGGAATTCCAAAATTCGCAAAATCTGCTACTGGATCCAGGAGCATGGTACTCACCGGTCCCCATATAACAACCATCCACATGAAGGTAAGAAAAGATGTAAAAAGCGAATATTTTAAAATATCAGCTAAAATATTGTTTATTCCTTTTTCAGAGAGTGTTAATCGTTTTGCAATATACCAACCAACTGGAAATCCCAATAATATGCAGAAAAATGGAACACCCATTCCCATTCCAACAAATAGAGTGTCCAAAATAACATAAATAATAAAAACTGTTTTTTTGTTTATTTTATAAATATTCATTTCATCCCACCTTATGTAAATAGTACTTTACATAATGTTATATAAACTTTACTAAAAGTAAATAGTAATTTACCAAGTACCTGATTTAACAACAATTCCAGAAAGGACCTACAACAAATAACACACTAAAAACTCAACACAAAATTAAAAAAAATCTCCCCCAATTACACATGCCATTTAAGAAATAAAATTTGAGATAAGAAACGCAATTTGAGATAATAAATAAAATTTGAGAACTTGACAAGATATTTGAAGAATAGAACTAGTCTTAGAGAATAAAACTGGTTTTATTAATTAAAACGACTAAAGAAAGAAGATAAATAAAAAAAATGATTTTATGCAGATGAAAACAGATAAATTATGATGATAATATACTATGCTTATGATTTATGTGATTATGGCTTACTAAGTTCCTGTAATATCTCATTGGAAACATTTAAGAACTTTTCTATTAATTTACGATATTTTTCCTCACTCTCTTTTAATTTCTTCTCCATCTTATGTTTATACAGAGCCATTTCTATGGCACTTTGAATTTCCCTATCTTCAAAGGGTTTTAAAACATAACCAAAAGGTTCTGTTACCTTGGCTCTTTCCAAGGTTTTCTCATCAGAATAGGCCGTGAGATAAATGATCGGAATGTCATAGAGTTCACGTATTTTTTGGGCTGCTTCTATTCCATCCATCTCACCCTTCAGCACAATATCCATTAAAACCAGGTTTGGTTTCTTTTCTCCAGCTGTTTTGATAGCTTCTTCCCCATTATCCACAATCCCCAGAACCTGGTATCCCATGCTCTCCAATCGAAGTTTAACATCAGCAGCAACGATAATCTCGTCTTCAACTAGCATAATACTTACATCGGACATTAGCGGTCACCCATAAACTCAAAGAATATTTTAACTTATAGTAATCTAATAGTTATTTCAGTGTTATATTTGTCATCACTATAAATTATTAATTCCTATACTAAATTATTGGAAATTTGATTATTAAAAAAATAGTTATCAAAATTTACAGATCCACTTACAAATAAGTTTCCATGAAAACTTGTCATGCGTTATTGACCAAGATGAATTTCTAGGTTAACTACCCTCATTATCAACTAAACATCCATGATTTATCTTTCCGATAAGCCAGGACCCTATAGAACAACTTTTAAATAAACATTTTAAACTGTGGAATGTAATCAATCTATATCGATATTAATTAATTCAGGGTAATGGGGTTTAAAAATGAATGAAAATGTTGATGAACTTCTTAAACTTATTAAAAACGAGTTCAACTTAAAAGAAAGTGATTTAGGGAAAATTCGCCAAAATTTCGATGAGTTTTATCTTTCATTTAGTTCCAAAGGTCCTCTGAGACTCATGGAAGATGACGATGCTCCTGTACCTTCATACTGGATTGTAACCCCCCAAAGTAGCTATAACAAAGTTATTTTATTTTTCCATGGTGGTGGTTTTAATATGGGCTCCACCTATGGTCATCAGGACCTCTGCCAGCGTCTATCTAAATATACTGGTTTTTCTGTACTTAGTGTTGACTATCGTCTGGCACCAGAACATCCTTTTCCCGCGGCAGTCGAAGATTGCATCCGATCCTATCTCTGGTTACTGGATGAAGGTTTTCAAGCTAAAGATCTAGTGATATCTGGAATATCTGCAGGTGGAAACCTAGCATTGGCCACTCTTCTGGCTTTGAAAAAAATGGAAGAAAAGATGCCACTTTGTGCAGTTTGCATGTCACCAGCTGTGGACCTCACATTCCCCATTGTTTACAATCATTTGAAGGATGTTAAAGATTGGATCAACCCCGAAAGACTGAACAAAGTCCGAAAATTATATATGCAGGACCAAAATCCTAAAAATCCCTTAGCTTCACCCATATACGGAGATTTAAAAGGACTTCCTCCTCTTTTACTTCAAGCTGGTAGTCGAGAGCTTCTCCTTTGTGATATTAACCGATTCAGGGACCTGGCCGTAGAACAAGAAGTGCAGGTGTGTCTGGAGATCTGGCAGGATATGTTCCATTGCTGGCAGATATTTTATTCCCATCTACCCGGGGTTGACGGATCCATGAGGAGTATTGGTGAATTTGTAAAGAAATTAGAGGGATTATAATTGCTTAAAAAAAATAATTTGATATGATGATTAAATGAAAAATTTAAATGAAAAATGAGGTATTTTTAGGAGGTTGTATTATGAGTAAAGTCTTAATGTTATGTGCCAGTCCCCGGAAAGAAAGCAATACCATGCAGGTTTTGGAAGAATGTGCCAAAGCCATAGAAAAAAACGGGCTTGAAACTGAAATAGTATCTTTAAGGCAGATGAAAATCCGTTCCTGCATTGCCTGTGGAAAATGTGCAGAACTACATCAATGTGCTCTTAAAGACGGTGTTAACGACATAATTGAAAAGATTAAAGTATCCGACGGTTTTATCATTGGATCTCCTGTGTATTTCGGAACTGCCCGTGGAGACCTGATGTCAGCCTTGCAGAGGATCGGAATGGTTAGCATGAAGTCAGGGAATTTCTTATCCTGGAAAGTGGGAGGACCTATAGCTGTGGCCCGGAGAGGGGGACACACCGCTACCATACAAGAAATGCTTATGTTCTTCTTCATTAACGACATGATCGTCCCGGGAAGCACTTACTGGAACATGGTTTTCGGATTAGAACCTGGAGAAGTTGAAGAGGATATGGAAGGTATGGAAACTATTCGGAAATTTGGAGATAACGTTGCTAAGCTTATAATAAAGATTAAATAAGTAACTGGAATTGTAGTGAATAGAGTAATATGCCAGAACAAGAACTTTACCGTAAATTTGCCCGTTATTATGACCTCATTTACCAGTGGATGGATTATGAGTGTGAAGCAGAATTCATCAAAAAAGCTGTAGAAAAGTACAAAATCTCTGAAGGTATGGATCTTTTGGATGTGGCCTGTGGAACTGGAGGCCATGCTTTTTATCTCCATAATTCTTTCAATATAATGGGACTGGATATAAACCCGGAAATGCTGGAAATTGCCCGGGAAAAACTTCCAGAAATAAAATTTATGGAGGGGGATATGAAGGAGATGGATCTCCCACAGGAATTTGATACTATTCTCTGCCTGTTCTCAGCTATAAATTACCACACCACTTTGGAGGAACTTGAGAAAACTTTTAAACGATTTTATGATCATCTAAAACCTGGTGGTGTTCTTATATTTGATCTGGGTTTTTGCACAGAGAACTGGGAAGAAGGTAGGATGCTGGTGGATGCTGTGGTTGAAGGAGATCTGCAACTGGCTAGAATATCTCAGAGTCAACTATATGATGGAGTTTTCTATGCCAACTTTGTCTTTCTGGTGAAAGAGGATGGAAAAATGGATTTTGAAATTGACCAACACAGGATGGGTGTTTTCCACACACCTGAAGTTGCAAACATACTAATAAAAACAGGTTTTTCAACCCACATTTACAATGGTTATCATGACTTTCCATGGGACAACGTATCTGATGAAAGGCCCGTTTTTGTATGTGTTAAATTATGATATTCTATGATATTAATGAGATTTATCTAAATTAAGTTCAGTATTATAAATGGGAAGAATATTTGAGATACTTTAAGATTGAGATAGTTTAAGATAGTTCTACAGAAGAAATGTTTTATAATTATTAGAAGGAAGTTTTAGAAGAAAATATTCTTAAAGTATTCTTTGAAATTTTTTGAAAACCTTTAATAAATGCTCAGAATCGGAGGATACATAATGAAAATTGCTGTTGCAACCTCAGACCAGATTAATGCCGATCACTTTGGCCGGACCAGAGGATTTGCCATATACCAATGGAATGGTGATGACCCTGAATTTATTGAATACATTGAGACCAACATCAACCCTGAATCCAAACACCAGTGGTACCAGGGTCTCAGTATTTTGGGAGACTGTGAAGTTGTAATTGCGGCCCAGGCAGGGATGAAAGCTAAATACGGGATTAAAAAAGCAAATTTAAAGTTAGTTGAAGATGAAGGAACTGTTAAAGAAGTTTTAGAACGTTTCATAGCCCATGAAAGGTTTATGAACAAGCCTCTCTGAGTCAATACTTAACAACAATCCCCTAAACACTTAACTAAAAAAATCATCCTGTGATCATAAAATTATCATCTAATCATAAAATCAGGATAATATCTTTAGGATTATCTGGATGTACCCTAACTGGAACTTTTCGGCCCACCGGGATTGAACCCATATCTAACAGATTCACAATTTCTTTATGTTCCAATTCATAGGGTTCATCAAAGGGAGTGGTTATCAAAAGCTTAAATCTGACTTCTGGCTGCTCATTGATATAAGTACCAGTCTGTTCCCGGCTGAGTATCTCTGCTTCACCACTGATACCATCATTAAGGAGAAATGTTTCTCTATCATTAATTCTTTTGTAATAATAATAAACTCCAAGCACCCCTACAATGGGAAACACTATGAATGCACCACCCATCGTAAATAGAAAAGTACTAAGAGGATAACCATCATCAGTAAGAGCTTCTGGAGATACCATTAACCCATAAAGAATCATTCCCACTCCAACTACTAGTAAAGGGGCAGTAGTTATAATCCACAGTTTGTTAGACACTTTCCACATTACACTTCCCTCGACTTTATAAATAATGTATTCTTGTTGTCTATTTCCTGATCCGTTATGTAATAATTTCCATATACTTAAATTAAAAGTTTTCAAATAATATACAGAATCTTTTAGCCAATTATCAATATGCTACAGACTTACACAAAGTTAAACTAGTTATTCAGTTATTTTTAACTTCTTACTCTGTGAAATACAATATTTAATAAAATTTTTATTTTTATTTATTAATAATATTAGATAGTTTTAAAGTTAAAAAATAGGATGGTGGTACAATGCCTACGGTTCATGTAAATGTATGGAAAGGTTTCAAACAAGAAAATGTAAACTACTTAATTGAAAATTTAACTAAAGTCTTTGTAGATTTGGGTATTCCAGCAGACGCTGTGGAAATCTTAATACATGAGGTACCCCAATCTCATTGGGGAATAGGTGGAATACCAGCTTCAGAAAAATTTAAGGATGTTAAAATTCCAGGATGGGATGAATAACTGATACCAATTATCCACAACTTATTTCCCTAAACCCATATTAACCAGATTAACGGTTTAACCGTGGGTTTATATTTCATTTTATCCAATCAATCAGGATTATTTTCATTTTATCCAATCAATCAGGATTGTTGATGGGAATCCATCTGTTAATATATATTGTGTAATATAGAGGTTTAAAAATGGGAGTCTTTGGAAAAAAATATCTTACACTAGTTTTAGAGATAAATAAACATTTTGAAGGTTACGTGGATTCCTACTTCGGCCCATCTTCAATAAAAGAAAAGGTTGAAAGCTCAAAAAAGAAGCCCATCCCTGATTTAAAAAATGATGTCAATGAATTAATCAATTCAATTCCGGAAAATGGTAAAAGGGGAAGATATCTGGAAAAAAATTTGCAATCCATTGATTTCACTCTGAAGATGCTTGATGGTGAAAAATTTGACTTTTATGATGAAATTGAAGGTCTCTTCAACATCAGACCACGAATTATGGATGAAAATGAGATTCTCAAAATAAGGGAAAAACTTAAAGAGCTGCTTCCATCTACAAAAGATAATAATGCGGATTTATACATGCTTTACATGGATTGGACTGGTAAATTTCGCCTTAGTAAAAAAGAACTGATTAAAGCTTTTGGTTTGACCTTAAAAGAAGTTAAAAAACGTTCTCAGGAAATTTTCAAACTGGTTGAAGGGGAAAGTGTGGAGATTAATTATGTTTCAAATCAGCCCTGGAAAGCTTATAATTATTTTTTAGGCAATGCACATTCTAAAATAGATGTCAACATTGACTATCCATATTATGCTTTTGAAATTCCCCGTATCATAGCCCATGAAACATATCCTGGACATCATCTTCTCCTGCAACTTCGTGAAAAAATTCTTTACAAAGAGAAAGGTTATCTGGATGCAGCGGTGTGCACTTTACAATCTCCTTTGAATGTTATTGCAGAAGGCAGTGCTAATCTAGCAGCAGAAATCATTTTTCCAGATGATGAACTCTATCAATGGATGGGGAAATTTCTTCTACCTAAACTAAACATGCCTCTTTCAAAACCAGATGAACTTGAAACATTTTATCAGGTTTTAAAAACAGTTGATGAACTTCAGATACCTGGATTATCCTTTAACATTGTAACTAACACTGCCATAAAATATTACAATGGAGAACTAAATAAAGGAGAAGCAGTTGATTATCTTCAGGAGTATGGTCTGGTAAGCAGGGCTACAGCTTCATCTACCATGGAAATGATTATGATGCCACTTTTCAGATCTTATATGACCATTTACTCGGAAGGATACCTTCTAGTGAAAGACTATGTAGCTAAAGGTAACTGTGAAGAACAGTTCAAAAATCTCCTGACCGAAAATATTTTACCTTCAGGGTTGTAGATGAATAATGGTAACTAAATTAAATAGGAACTGGATTAAAAGGGAGATTAAAAAAAATTATTAATAAATTTACCCAAAGAAGATATGAAAACATATAGGTCATGGAGAAACCATCCCCCCTAATGATTTTTTTCTCCCCTTCTTCTATTTGACAATATTTATAAACCATGAATGAGAGTTATAATAAATGATTCTAAACTTTTAGATTGGTTATGATTTTTCATATTATATCTAGAACTGTTAGTTCTATATAGAATCTTACAAATTATACGACAATGATAAGTGATTAGTATGGCTAAAGCAAGACGTAGAAGAGTTAGAGATACATGGAAAGATAAACAATGGTACACGATTACTACTCCTAAAGAATTCGGAGATGCTGAAATAGGCACCACCCCTTCCCGGGACCCTGACATGCTCCTGAAAAGAAGGGTCGAATCCACCATGAGAGAACTTACCGGTGATTTTAGCAAGCAGTACGTGAAACTCAAATTCCAGATCAGTGAAGTGGCTGGGGACACTGCCACCACCCGTTTCATTGGCCACCAGGTCACTAGTGACTATGTCAGAAGCATGATCCGGAGAGGAACCAGCAGGATAGATTCCATAGTCAGTGCGGAAACCCAGGACGGACAGAAAATGAAGATCCATGTTCTGGCTATCACCATCAAAAGAGCTAAATCCTCCCAGCAGCGCTACATCCGTGAAACTATAGAAAAACTAGTACAAGATGCGGCTAGTGAGAAAAACTTTGTGGAACTGGTGGAAGAGATTATAGGTGGAAAACTGGCCTCCTATGTTTACCATGAAACTAAGAAAATTTACCCTCTCAAACGGGTAGAAATTATCAAAACTAAAGTAGTTGACGAAAAAAAATCATAACCTGGGAGATAGATGATTATCTGGGAATATGTGGTTCTCCTGGTGATCATAGGGCTCATTACCTATGCTAAAAAAGCCCTGGATCTCCTAGGATCCATCTTTATGATCATAATGGGTGTGATCATCATCTTCGCCGCCGGTGCAAACTGGCTTTTTTTAATATTTTTATTTTTAATTCTGGGAGTCGGATTCACCAGATACAAATACGATTATAAAAAAGAGATCGGAGTATACGAAGGAACCCGAACCATTAAAAACGTAGTTTCCAATGGAATTGTAGCCTTTGTTATGGCTGCCTTTGGTAACTATGCTGGATTCATAGGTTCCATCGCCACCGCCACTGCTGACACCATGGCCAGTGAAGTGGGAGTGGCTACCACTCCACGACTTATAACTAACTTTAAAAAAGTTCCTCCAGGCACAGATGGGGGAATTTCAGTTGTTGGAACTATAGCCGGAATCCTTGGAGCAGGATTAATTGGTTTAGCCGCCTACATGCTAGGAGTATATCCTGACCTGTGGAGAACAATGATAATAGCAGTGGTAGCTGGAACCTTTGGCTGTTTTGTTGACAGTATACTGGGAGCCGGGCTGGAAATAAAAGGTTACCTTAACAATGAACATGTCAATCTCCTTGCTACCTTAGCCGGAGCTTTATTGGGTAATATCATGGTATGGATGTTATGGTGATGAAAATGAAGGGAATCATAATGATAATTGATGGGATGGCAGACCGTCCCCTTAAGGAATTGGGAGATAAAACCCCTCTAGAAGCAGCACAAACCCCTAATATGGATCAAATGGCACGATTAGGAATTAATGGAATTATGGACTCCATAAAACCAGGGATAAGACCTGGAAGCGACACAGCTCACCTATCTATACTTGGTTATGATCCTTACCAAGTTTACACTGGACGAGGACCATTTGAAGCTGCTGGAGTGGGAGTAAAAGTACTTCCAGGAGATATAGCATTCCGATGTAACTTTTCCACTGCCAATGAAGAAGGTATCATAACTGACAGAAGAGCCGGCAGAATAAGGGAAGGTACAGACAAGTTAGCAGATACACTTAACTCCATGGAAATTGAAGAAGATGTTGAAGTCATATTTAAGGAATCCACCGGCCACCGTGCAGTTTTAGTTTTAAGGGGAGATGGTTTATCTGACCAGGTTTCAGATGCTGACCCCAAACATGATGGGAAGAAAGTGAAGGAAGTTGTGGGGTTGGATGGTTCCATTGAAGCTGATCGAACCGCCGATATCCTTAATAAAGTAATTCAAAAATCTTATGAACTTTTAAAGGATCACCCTGTCAATGTTAAACGAAAAGAAAATGGTGAAAATCCTGCAAACATTACATTACCCCGAGGTGCAGGTGCAGTTCCAGATGCAGAGCCATTTAACCATAAATATGGCCTTAAAGCTGCATGTATCGCTGAAACAGGACTTATACAGGGTATTGCAAATATTGTAGGCATGGATGTCATAGAAGTTGAAGGAGCCACTGGCGGAGTGGACACCAATCTGGACAACATGACCAGTAGCATCCTGGAAAATGCTGCACGTGATTATGATTTTATGCTCATCAACATAGATGGGGCAGATGAAGCTGGGCATGATGGAAACTTAAACGAAAAAGTTCAATTCCTGGAAAAGGTGGATGGAGTTGTAGGGCGAGTAATGGAACTTGAAGACCTTTATTTCATCCTAACTGCAGATCATTCCACTCCTATTTCTGTTATGGATCACACTGGAGACCCAGTTCCCCTGGTTATTAAAGGTCCGGATGTCCGGGTAGATCAGGTTGACGAATTTAATGAGAGGGCTGCCACCAGTGGTGGTATGTGCAGAATTAGGGGTAACGACATTATGAACATACTTATGGATCTCATGAACCGATCCACCAAATTCGGGGCATAATATGGATTCTGATATTCCCAAACTCTTCGGTACCTCTGGAATAAGGGGGAAAATAGCCAATGAAATAAGCCCAGAACTGGCATTGAATGTGGGAAAAGCAATTTCCACTTATCTAGGTGAAGGATGCAAAGTGGTAGTGGGATATGACACTCGAACCTCCAACCTTATGCTAGAAAGAGCTGTAAGTGCAGGTATTCTTCAAGGGGGTTGTCACGTCCTGAGTCTGGGAATGGTTCCCACACCCCTAGTAGGCTATGCCACCATGAAACTGGGAGCAGATGCCGGAGTTATGATCACTGCATCCCATAATCCATCTCCATATAATGGGATTAAATTGTGGAATCCTGATGGTATGGCTTATATTCAAGAGCAGGAACGAAACATAGAAAAAATCATTCATGAACAAAACTTTTACAAAGCATCCTGGCAGAACATCGGGAAAATTGAAGATATAAGTCCAGTTATTGGTGATTATATTGATGATCTTCTGGGTTTAATGGATATTAAACCTGGTCTCAAGGTGGTTGTGGATTGTGCTAATGGTGCTGCATCTTACCTTTCCCCACTTATTCTCAGAAAGGCCGGATGCCAGGTGGTGAGTTTAAATGCTCAACCAGATGGGTTTTTCCCTGGTAGAAAACCAGAACCATCCGCTGCCAACCTCATGGAACTGATGCAAGTAGTGAAAGCAACTGGAGCAGATTTGGGTATTGCCCATGACGGTGATGCAGATCGAATGGTAGCTGTGGATGATAAAGGTCGGATGGCTGATTTTGACAAATTACTGGCTTTGGTATCAGCAGAGGTAGGTGGCTGTGTAGTCACCACTGTAGATGCCTCTGCCTGCATTGACCGTGCTCTGGAAGAAGTGGGTGGTACCGTGGAAAGAACTAAAGTCGGTGATGTTCATGTTGCTGAAATGATCCACAAAATAAATCAAAATCATAGCAAACCCTTGGCAAAATTTGGAGGTGAACCTTCAGGAACCTGGTTACATCCCCAGTTCTGTATGTGTCCCGATGGTATATTATCTGCTTTGCGGGTTATAGAACTGGTTCAAAACAAAGGACCTTTATCAAAGCTTTTAGATGATGTTCCAAGTTATCCCACTATAAGAGATAGAATTGACTGTGATGAAATTCAAAAAAAGCCTATTATGGAAAAAGCAAAGTCTGAACTTTCCCTAATTTTTGATGATGTTGTAGATACTAACCTTAAAGATGGGGTTAGACTTTCATTTTCTGATGGTAGCTGGGTTCTGGTAAGACCTTCTGGAACCGAATCATTCATCAGAATAACTTTAGAGGGTAAAACTGAAGATAAAGCTCAAATAATACACCATCAAACTGCAGAATTCATCCAAAAGTTATTATAAATATAATATGATTAAAGTTATTAACAGATTCCATGTTTAACAAAAGTAAATGAGACTGAAGGCATGATATGGAAAGAGGAGTTCATATGAGGGCAGTTATACTTACAGCGGGTGAAGGAACTAGAATGAGACCTTTAACGCTCACCAGACCAAAAACTATGCTTCCAGTAGGTGGAAAACCTCTCTTGGAGTATACAGTAGAAGCACTGAAAGAGGCAGGCATAAAAAACATCACCATGATAGTGGGTTATCAAAAAGAAGCTGTTAAAGATTATTTTAAGGATGGGACTAGTTTAGGAGTCAATATTGATTATGTAATCCAAGAAGAGCGTTTGGGAACTGCCCATGCCATAGGACAAATTTATGGTACACTAAAAGAAGATGATGATGCAGTTATAGTGACTAATGGGGACATAATCCTTGGTCACCGGCTAATAGAAAGTTTGATGACTAAATTTTATGAATCTCAGGCACAATCCATTCTGGTTCTCACTCAGGTGGATGATCCTTCCTCTTTTGGAGTGGTGGAACTGGAAGGAGATCATATAAAGGATATAGTGGAGAAACCTTCCCTTGAAGATGCTCCTAGCAACCTTATTAATGCTGGCATTTATTTATTTGACCGGAACATTTTTAAAGCCATAGAAAAGACTGAAAAATCTGAAAGAGGAGAGTATGAAATAACAGATTCCCTTAAAATCCAGATCAACAAAGGAAAAAAAGTCTTAGGTTTAGTATCCCAAGATAAATGGATCGATGTAGGACGTCCCTGGGAGTTTTTGGAATTAAATGAACACTTTCTGGAGTTATCAGAATCCAAAATTGAGGGTGAAATAGAAGAGGGAGCTACCATTCACGGCCCCATCATCCTGAAAAAAGATAGCATTATTCGCTCTGGAACCTATATAATGGGTCCAGTTTATATTGGAGAAAACTGTGATATTGGACCTAACACTTTCCTTCGCAAGCACACATCCATCGGAAATAATGTTAACGTTGGTAATGCCGTTGAGATTAAAAATTCAATAATTATGGATGGGACTAATGTAAACCATCTCTCTTACGTGGGTGATTCTATAATTGGAGCGGATTGTAATATTGCTGCAGGTACTAATATCGCCAACCTCCGTTTCGATGATGAAGGTGTAAAAGTGACAGTTAAAGGGAAAAGAATTGACAGTGGAAGACGTAAAATGGGTGTTATCTTCGCTGATGGAGTTAAAACTGGTATTAATTCCAGTTTCAATCCAGGAGTGACCATTGGTTTAAACTCATCCATTGGTTCTGGTGCCATAATATACCGGGATATACCCGATAATAAAATAGTCATTCACCATCAAACCCAAGAAATGATGGATAAAAAGTAATTTTAAACCTAAAAAACATATTCAACTTGTTATATTTATTATATTCAATTTTTTATGCAGATTTTTATAAACTAATTCCTTATAAATTAAGTAATTCCTTAGATAACTAAAATAAATCTCTATGAAATGTTTTTATGAATAGAAATCATAAATTTGAATATGATTAACCACAGTACCATGATTTTTCCAGGTGTCCATATCATTGGAAAAGTTTGTATTGGTGAAAAGTCTTCCATATGGTATAATGCCGTGATAAGGGGAGATATTGAAGCTATAACTATTGGCAGTTTTTCCAATGTTCAAGATAACTGCGTGTTACATTCTTCAAAGGGTTTCCCCATTTATATAGGAAATTATGTTTCAGTGGGTCATGCTGCAGTACTCCATGGTTGCAAAGTGGATGATAACTGCATTATCGGCATGAACGCCACCATATTAAATGGTAGTCATATCCAAAAGAACAGTATGGTTGCCGCTGGAAGCTTGGTGCCGGGGGGAAAGGTTTTCCCAGAAGGCCATCTGATAATGGGTGTTCCTGCCAGAGCTGTGAGAGAACTTGAAGAAGAGGAAATAAAAGGGATTAAAGACAATGCTCTACGTTATTTAAAGCTGTCTCAAAAAGAAAACATAACCCTAAAAGATAATGAGGATTGATTCTAATGGTTAAAATAAAAAAAATAGTTAATGAACTTGATCCATACATTCCAGGCAGGTCAAATGCTGATCTTGCCCGTGTTTACGGACTGGATCCTGCTAATATAATCAGAATGGGTTCCAATGAAAACCCTTTGGGGCCTTCCCCCTTAGCTATAGAAACTCTCAAGAAAAACCTCCATCTCATTAACACTTATCCAGAATCTAATATTGATGACCTGAAGAAACAAATCGCAGATTATGCTGATGTAAACCCCGAACAAGTAATTGTAGGGGGAGATGGTGCTGATGAAATCCTTGATGTTTTAGGTAAGACCCTTATTGAACCAGGTGATGAATATATTGTCCATCCACCATCTTACATGTACTACGAGTTTACATTCAATATACACGGAGCAGTACCTGTTTATGCCAGATGGGATGTTGAAGAAAACCACTTAGATGTGGATTCTGTTCTGGAATCCATTTCTCCCCGGACAAAGGTTATATTCCTGTGCACCCCCAACAACCCCACAGGTGGACTTATTGATAAAAGTGACATTCAAACCATTCTGGAGAGTACAGATGCCCTGGTGGTAGTTGATGAAGCTTACTGGGAATTTTCTGGTGTTAACAATCTAGAACTTCTGGAGGATTATGATAACCTGTTCATCCTTAGAACTTTCTCCAAAGTAATGGGACTGGCAGGTATGAGGATTGGTTATGGGATAGGACATGAAGAACTCATAGAATACATGCACCGAGTTAAACCCGTTTTCAGTCTTATTAAACTTTCTCATATTGCAGCATCCGCCACTTTAAATGATACTGACTACATTGAAAGATCCACCCAGCTATCTATTAAAAGTAGAGAATTTCTTTATGAGGAAATATCAAAATTTCCCACTTTAAGGGTTTTCAAATCATTGGCCAACTACCTACTGGTAGATGTGCGTGATACTGGTATGAACTCCAAGGAAATCTCAGAAGAACTCATGAAAAATGGGATAATAGTTAGAGACTGCAGTTCCTTCCGTGGTTTGGATGATTACTGGATAAGGGTTAGTGTGGCTACCCTTGAAGAAGATGAGAAATTTATCAAGGTTTTGGAAAATATTTTAGGATGATATAATGGAGAATTCCATGATAACCGGGGGAATTATATTTTCATCCCTTGAATATCCAAGTAACATGTCTCTGGTGATATTCACTGGGGGCTGTCTCCTTCGATGCCCCTACTGTCATAATCCAGAGATTATTGATGGAGGAGATCCATCAACCATCACCTATATTGAAAATAAAATTGATGAAGCCTGTGACTTTATTGATGCTGTGGTCATCACAGGTGGAGAACCAACAATGCAGATTGAAGAGGTTCACCAGATCCTAGATTACGCCAAAAGTAAGGGGTTAAAAACTAAATTAGATACCAATGGTTGTTATCCAGAAAGGCTTCATGAAATTATTGAACTGGTTGATTATGTTGCTCTGGATGTAAAAGCCCCTTTCAATAAATATAATAAAATTATAGGTGCTGAAATTGGGGAAAATGTAAAAAAAAGTATGGGTATCCTGTCTAATGCAAACTGTTTCCTCGAATGCAGGACTACTTACGTTCCAGGACTGCTGGAGCCATCAGATATAATGGAAATTGCCAGAAACGTTCAGTGCGATATTTATACTTTACAGCAATTCAGGAACAAAGTGGTACTAGATGAAAAATTGAAAAATACTCCCAATACTCCCCCAAAAGAACTTAAAGATATTGCCTTAAAAATTAAGCCACTTTTAGGAAAAGTAAAGATTAAAACCGCGGAATTTGGTGATGAAATATTATAAAAGGGTAAATGTTAAGTAACATTCCATCAAAAATTCGTGAATAAATTTTTAAAGTTGTTAAAATATCATTTAAATTTATAAATCCATCAAATTTACATCAATGGAGGGTTTTAAATACCAATCCTGCTATTTGGAAGCCGTCATTTAGATCTCATAACTGATAAAAAAACCACCACCATCAGAAAACTATGGAAAAAACCATTAACCCAGGGAGATCGTCTGCATTGCTACTGGAACCTGGTTTCCAAAGAGCGTGAAAAGCTCTTCGAAGCCGAAGTTACAGAGGTAGAGGTAATACAGTTCAGTGATCTCATTAAAAATGATGATTTGGCTCGTGAAGAAGGTTTTAAAGATGCTTCAGAGTTAGAAACAGAGTTTCGGAAGATGTACCCTGATACCACTGATGAGTCTCTTTTTCAAGTTATCAGGTTCCATAAACTTCCTATGGATGAGTGGGAGGGTGCTAAGATCAATGCAAAAGCAATGGTCACCAAAAGAGGAGATATACTCTTTGATATTGGTAAATTCGACAAATCAGTGATGTGTTATGCAGCTGCCTTAAAAATTGATCCTGATGATGTTTATCTATTAAATCGTAAAGGAGATAACCTTTCACGCCTGGGAAAATTCCATGAAGCCCTGGAATGCTATGACCAGGCCCTACAAATTGAACCTGATAATGAATATGTCTGGAATAACAAGGCTATAGCTCTTTTAAACTCTAACCGGCCAGAAGATGCCCTTAAAGCTAGTAACAGGGCTATGGACATTAATGATGAAAATGTGCTGGTTTTATATTGGAGGGGTTTCATTTTCGAGATGTTGGGACGCTTTAATGATGCATTACAATGCTATGATAAACTCTTAAATTTGAATCCTCATGATTTAGATGCTTGGAATGCCAAAGGAAACCTTCTATCTCAAATAGACCGGGCAGAAGAAGCTCTTGAATGTTATGATCGTTCTCTGGAACTTTGCCTGGAAGATGAGTCAGATGCTTCCACCTGGAATCGTAAAGGAAACGCATTAATGGAATTAAATCGTTTTGAAGAGGCTGTGGAATGTTACCAGAAAGCACTTTCTCTGGAGCATGATAATGAAGTTTTCCTTAGTAATAAAGGAGTGTCATTAATGGAATTAGACCGTTTTGAGGATGCGGCAGAGTGTTTCCGTAAGGTGTTGATTTTAAACCCTGACAATGAAGATGCACAGATTTTAATGGATGAATGTTTGGAAAACCTTTAGGAATTAAAATAAAAACTAAAAAAATCTTTAAAATATTGAAAAGAAGAAAATCAAGAAATTTAAAAAATATTGAGAGATATGGGAATTGTTCTTGTTCTAGCTCACCTGTTTTAGTCACTGCCACTCAGCAGGCCACCTATGGCTCCTCCCACACCCATTAAAACTATATTGACTATTAAGGAGGCTATGACTATAGTAAACCCGGTTACTATTCCTGCTGTCAAACCAGCTAGACCACCAAAGATGGTTCCTCCTATTATCAATAGAATTGCCAGGACTATAGATCCAAATGCACCTGCTACTGTTGCATTCCATAATCCTCCTATGATTCCATCATGCACCCAGTATCCAACAATGAATCCTGCTATGAAGAGTCCCAGGTTAACACCCCAGTACTGGTTCACATAAATTCCAAATAAATTACCCAATATTATTGCCAATATAAAACCCACAACTACGGGTCCCCATTTAACCATTTATTCATTCCCCCTGTTTAATTACTCTCCTTTTCTAAGTTTTTAAGCTTTTTAATCCTGTTTATTATATTATGCTTTATAACTTAATATATCTTTTTAATGTATCTTTCTCGGGTTATGAATGTTTATCCCTCACCCTTATGACTTGTGTAACCTATGTCTTCCTCCCATAACTCGGGATGGTTGCAAATAAAGTTTTCAAACATCTTTTTGCATGAATCAAGGTTGAGATTAATCAGCTTTACATCATGATCCATTAAATATTTTTCTGGGCCTTTGAAGTTTTCATTCTCCCCCATAACTACCAGAGGAATTTTGTAGAGTACTATTGCTCCCGAACACATGGCACATGGTGAAAGAGTAGTGTAAAGTGTGCAATTTTTATAGTCATCAGCTTTCATTCTACCTGCATTTTCCAAACATTCCATCTCAGCATGGAGAATAACTGATTCCAATTGAATCCTTTTATTATGACCCCTGCCAATAATTTCACCATTTTTCACCAGAACAGCACCCACAGGAATTCCTCCATTATTCAAACTTTCTTGTGCCTCTTTCTGAGCTTCTGACATGAATTTATGGTGTCTGCTTTGAGTAGATTGACTACTTTTTTTTATCACCTTACTTTCCATATTCAAGTGCCTCCTAAATCATAATTTATAATTTTCTTAAGGAATGATAATTTTTTTATCAACTGTACTTTATTAAAAACGACGAGTTATGTGACTCTTATAATCCCTCTTATTTTTCCAGGTTATCTGCTTTTTTGGATTATTTTTTAAACATGATTAAAGTAATACCTTTTATCATTATTCTTATTGTCACATTTAAATCAAATTATAGCTATTTTAAGTGAACATTGTCACATAAAATCATAACCTTAAACATCATGTCCATTTTGTACTGCACAGGATATTTGATGTACGGTGATTGAAGTAATAATGATCTAACCAATGATCGAATTTGTGATCATATATCTCTAATTTTTAAAATGATAAAAAGTTTAAAATGATAAAAAGAGTTTATAATTGTTTCTGGAAAAAAAGACACTTTTCTCCCCAAGAACAAGAACCACACACTTCCTTAACAGTTTCACGGCTTAAATTACTGGTTAAAGATGGAATATGTGCTGAAGAGATAACTGAACCTTTTTTTATATCTAAATTTTGAAGTATTAAAGAATCCATAATTCTTATCTTGTTTTCAGAGTGGGATTCTTTACTACATTTACCCTCTGAATTATGGGGACAGACTTTGCATATGGAGTCTACTTCAACAACTAGTTCAATAAAAGAAGAAGGGTTATTTAGGATCATATCCCTAATTTTGGCCATGTTTTTGGTGAATTTCTTACTGTAACCCAGTCCCTGGAACCCTTGGATACAGAGAAGGTGATGGGCTCTTATTTTCATTGGTTCTGATGCAAAGTTATTAGTAGTACTCCTCATCTTAGACATTGAAAACCCCATCACTTCCTTATTATTAGTTTATGGCCTTATGGTGTTTTTAAGTCTCTTAATAGTATTTTTAAACTCATTGATGGTGTTTTAAACTATGAAACTTAATATTCTTCTTTAGGAGTTATGGCTTTGGTTAACGCTGCTGCGCCTCCAATTTTCACCAGATCTCCTAAAACAAAGGGTAAAAGACCCATGCTTACCAGGGTTAATATAGTGGGGAAACTCCCTTCAACTAAGTATAACCATAATCCCAATCCTAAAAGACCGGGGATGTAGACAAAGGCAAAGTTTGTTATTAACATCAGCCCCAGCATGGGACGGAAGTTTCGGGACTGGACATGTTTGTCTGTGAAGTAACCCAATAAGAATGCAGTTAAAATGAACCCCAGGAAATATCCTCCTGTAGCCCCTAAAACCGCACCATAACCTCCAGTTAAACCTGCAAACCATGGTACTCCAAGTAAACCCACAACTAAATACATTATTTGACTAATTCCACCCCAACAACGACCTAAAACCACCCCCGCCATCAGAACAGCGAAAGTCTGTGCTGTGATGGGTACAGGAGTCCAGGGCAGTGGTATTACAACCTGAGCCATTATTCCGGTGATGCATGCCATGAAAAAGGCCATAATTACCTTGTTAACCAGGGTAGTGTTGGAACGCCAGGTGAAAAGAGAATACCTCTTCCTGAAATATGTATCTATATTAATTTCCATTTTTATCACTCTCAATCATCAACAATCTCTTAGTTTTATAAAAACTTTAAATCTGCAGGAATCTCCAGTTATCTAAAATATTCATAGAGCAGATACTGTCGAACTATTGCTGCTTTATCCACTCAACATTTAATATTTAAAAATGTTCAAAAGGTTAAGTTAAGCTCCATTGGAGCTCCTTTACTTAATAGATTCAATGATTAATATATACTTTCTTCATTAAATTTCCAAGAAAAAAACGATTAAAGAAATATTTGAGTTTAGAAAATATTTGAAAAATATTTCAGTATGAAATATGAAAAGTGAAAAGGTTTTCTTATCCATCCACGATATCATCTTCCTTTTTTACATGAAAAATCTATCTTAAAATTCTATACATCCTATTCTTATTTCTGATGCACTTAAAAAAAATATATTCTTCCATGCCATGTTCCCTCTCTTTCCATGTCATATTTTCCAAAATATCAGCCCACATATATACTTTAGGGTCCATAACATACTCCTGCATACTTGTCTATAAAATTTACGATTATGGTGGCTATTATAGAATTTATTGTTTTATTATGGACGATAATTTCTGATAAAAATTAATGGGAAAATGGCGAAAAGCTGTGCGAGTAAGGAAAATATTACCATTATACCAATGGAAATATCATAGAGTATTCCCAGGGTAAAACTACCAATAAACCAGGAAAAACCATAGATGGTGCTGAATACACCATATGCAGATCCTCGCACATTCACTGGAGACATTTCAGCAACTGCAGCTCTCATAATAGATTCTTGAGCCCCCATACCCACACCCCATAATGCCATTCCCACTAAAGCTAGGTTAAAACCACCCCAGAAAACTAGGGGAGTGAAAAAGGCAGATAATAAAACGGCAATTATTAAGGACCACATTCCTATTTTATCAAATAAACGACCGAATAGGAGGGCTGCTATGGCATCCACACCCATGGCTACAGAGTAAAAAATAGGAATCATCACTGGTGAAACAATCTCTACTTTCTGGAAGTGATATGCAATTAAGGGAAAATCAGCGAACCCAAGGGCTATGAAAATAACTGCAGCAATATATATCCAGTAAACCTTCATCAAACCCCTGGTTTGTATTTTAGGCACATCCATCTCCAGATCATGTGGATGAGGATAAAGTATTCTTGAAATAACCAGAACAGTCAAAGCCAGAATTGCTGGTATGAGCAGGAAAGCGAAACTTATTTGATAATTACCATAAAAGTAAAGGATGATTGCTACTATTAATGGTCCTAAAATGGCCCCAATTTGATCCATGGCTTCGTGTAGCCCGAATCCCCAGCCACGACCCACTTGTGATGCAGCATGAGAAAGCATCACATCCCGAGGAGGTGTGCGGATGGCTTTCCCCATTCGTTCAGCAATTAGTAACATAGCAGCCAGAGGCCAGTTCCCAGCAAGGGCCAGAAGAGGTACAGCAAGTAGGTTAACTGCATATCCAAGAATAGTCATAGCCCAGTATCTTCTACTTTTATCTGCCAGATAACCAGAAACAAGACGGAGCGAATATCCAACCAACTCACCAAAACCAGCCACAAATCCAACTACAGCAGCATTTGCACCCAAAAGTGCTAGATAGGGTCCTGTAATACTTCTAGCACCCTCATAGGTCATATCTGCCAATAAACTTACAACCCCAAGAAGAACAATAAATTTAAGGGAATTATCCTTTATGGTATCTTTTGAGAGTTTAAATTGTAACTTGAACATGATATTCTTTCCAAAGTTTCATCAATAGATATATTTTTGAAGTTTCATCCAAGATATTTTCAATCCATTATAATACGATTTTAAAAAGCCATTACTTCGTTTAGGAGTTTTTTTATTTTTTGACGGGATTCCTGAAGGATTTTCTGGCCTTTGGATGTTATTTGATAATACTTTCTTATCTTACCCCTAACATTCTCTTTCCTACTTTTTAAAAAGCCTTCCTCCTCCAAAGAGTGTAATATAGGATACATTGTACCTGGACTAACTTTGTAACCATGCTTTTTAAGTTCACCTATCATTTGCACCCCATAAATTTCTTTTTGACTTGCATGGTATAATATATGAATGCGGATGAATCCTAGGAAGAATTTTCTATTGAGTGTCATTTAGTACACCTACTGATTATTATCCAATTTCGATATCTAATTCCAATATCTAATTTAAATATCTTGTTACAATATCGATTATCGTTTTTATAGTTATATAACTTTCTATAAAAATTTTAAAATATTTTCATTGCTTCGGATGCAGATATATCAGGTTCCTTTCTCCCAAAATCCTGGCCAACCCAACCATTTACCCACTCATTTCATTACTTACAACATATTATATTAAAATATTATTATATAATATTAATTAATGATATAAACCATTAGATATATTTCATAGTTACCTTAAGAGACTTATAATAAGTATTATTATTTAGACTAAATTTAATACAATGAGTGTTTAATGAAAAAACAATAAGAAAAAATTAAGAAAAAAATTAAAAAACAATTATTGGGTGAACATTAAAGCAATTTAGCCCGATCATAAACATTTTTAAGGGTCTGCATATCCACACTGGTATATATCTGAGTGGTAGAGAGATTGGAGTGGCCTAAGAGTTGTTGAATAGCACGGATATCAACACCATTCTTTAATAGATGAGTGGCAAATGAATGACGTAGAATATGAGGAGTGACCTTCTTTTTTATACCTGCTACTCGGGCATAGTCCTTAATCATCATCTGAACATAGCGAGGAGTAAGATGATTGCCCCTGCGGTTAACAAAAATGTATTCACTGTCACAAGATCTCTTTTGTAAAAATTCTTCCATCATTCCCTTGGTAGCATCATCAAAAAGAACTATCCTATCTTTTTCCCCTTTTCCCCTTATACGAATGGTTCTTTCATTTAGATCAACACTGTTAGTCTGGAGTGTGACCAGTTCAGAAACCCTTAAACCTGAAGAATACAACAATGCCAGTATTAATTTATTTCTAAGCTTTACTAATTCAGATGTGGATGAAGCAGAATCCACAGGAGAGTAATTGTCCAGAGCAGTTATGAGACTTTTAACTTCATCCTCGTTAAGTGATTTAGGAAGAGATTTGGTTCTTTTAGGAGTTTTAACCTCTTCAAGGACATTAATACCCCCAAATTCAAAGAATTTCTTGACCACCACTGTTACCAGATAAATATAATTCTGAGAAACCTTTTTTTCACGCTTTAAATAACGTATATAACGTTTGAAACCTCTTAATACCTGTCGTTCATCGTTTAACTCCTTTTCTCCCTTTAAAAAATTGTAGAAATTGTTAATGATAGAACGATAGGTTTTAATAGTGTTATGGGAGTAGTTACGTATTTCCAGTTCAAAAAGGTAGTCTTCAATCATTTCTGGAAAGTCAAAAACTTCTAAAAAGTTCTTCTCCGGAGGATAATGGGAAGTACTCCCTACAAAGTTTTTGGTATCTGTAGGATCCCCATTGGATGATTTCCAGTTTCCATTGGAATAATGATTCATAGTATCATGGATGAATTTTGATAATTAATTTTTTTATTGGCCAAAGCAGATTCTAGGTTAATTATATATGAATATTCCCCTTAAAATAATTAAATCTTTTCATTTTTCAAGTTAGTATTAGATAAATAGTATAATTTCATAATGAAGACTTCATCTAAAGATTGAAAAAGTAATAATTAAAAAAATGGTGTCTTAAAGGTAGCTGCGGTCCACATGGTCGTTGGGAGTACCTTTTCTACTAGAATGCATCTTCTGGGAACTTGACATATCCTTCTCCATTGCCTGTTCAAAGGATTGATAGCGTTCCAAAATCTGGTCTTCGATAGATATGGCATTTTTCACAGCGAAATTTATATGTCGATCCTCAATTAACTCACTTGATTCCATAACTGCCATATCACCTGCCATACGTACCAAACCACCCAGATCTCGAAGTCTTAATGTTAAAGCATCCTTCTGGTCATCTATGATCCGGGCTCTTTTCCTGGCTTCTTCCACAATTATTTCCACGGCATTCCTGGTGGCGTGAGGTATTTTTCCATCCATTTCAATCTCTTGAGCCACAAATTGAGCTAATTTTGCTTGATTTTCTTCTGTATCAGGCATGAATGTCCTCATCAGTATTTCATATCCTTCTCCCTGTATACGGGAACGTAGGGGTGGAAGTATATATTGAAGGTCACGGATGTTACAGGCACCAATGAAAATGAAATCACAAGGAACATCTTCTACTTTAACCGAGCTTCCGGCGCTTTGAGGATTTCT